>JGI24700J35501_10929849_pt1 | contig 10384 bp, 8 predicted proteins | sample TergutTh196P1_FD_35501 | JGI IMG/M metagenome (IMG submission 35501) | reverse complement strand
TATATATATATATACTGTCAATAGGCTATTATTTACGAAATTTTAGGTGAAATTTCACGTTTCTTTGTGCAAATTGTATGATTAAATGAATAGAGGTTGTGCAAGTTGACGGTAGTATGTGATTTAGAATTTTGAAGCAGTTGTAAAATAGACAGGCAAAGCTAAACAAACCGTGGCTAGTGCCAATATTTTTTTGCTAAACACTTGACAAATGCAAAAAACAGATATAACCTTAATAGTGTACAAAAAAGATTAAAATTGTGAGACTTTGCCGTTAGCAAACGGCAAAAAATAATTTCTGAAAGGATTGACAAGTGTGTTGAATTGTGCTACAGCTATGATTAGACAGGGCAATAACTTTATGTTTTTTATTGCCATTAAAAAAATTATTAAAAACCAGCACACAAGCAACCAAGCTATTTTGCTATTTGACGGATAACTGATTACTTGTGTTTTTTGTGTGCATTTTTATGACAAAATTATTAAATTTATAAAAGGAGCAAACCAAAATGAATGTTACAACAATAAAAAACACCGCCGTTAAGGTGCTTAGCAACCCCTATATTTTGTTTACTATTCTCTTTGCTATAGTGTTTACAGTAGGCTATAGCCCTTTTTGGCAAAATAACCGTGGTTTTATTTGGGAGGCAGATGGAGTAAATACTTGGTATCCTACTCTCCACTACACGGGCAGATTTTTTAGAGAGGTAATAAGAAATATACTTCGAGGCGATTTTAACGTTGCGTTTTTTGACCTTAGAATGGGCTTTGGTGCTGATATATTAGCTTTTGGACATGCACCAAATTTTGGTGTTTTGCATTTGTTAAAAACCCTTGTACCTAGTAGACACACGGAAATTTTTTTGAATATTTTTACTGTTACTGCGATATATTTGTCGGGTATTGCTTTCGTACATTTCGCAAAGTATATGAAACAAGAGAACTATGCAAGTACAATAGGTGCTTTATCGTACGTCTTTAGCGGTTGGGTTTTATTTCACATACCTAGACACCCTACTATGTTTTCATACGCTATGCTCTATCTACCTTTGATGATCGAGGGGCTAGAACGCACACTTAGCGGCAAAAAACCCTATTTGCTAATCATAAGCGTGTTTTTAATGGCTATAACTAGCTTTTACTGGCTTTATATGGTTTTGTTGTTTTTTGTGCCATATGTACTTGTAAGAATCCACTATTTATACCCTCAAAATTATTTTAGAAACCTGTTTAGCAAGGCGGGAATAGCCGTTACATACACCATTTTAGGAATGTTAATGGGGGCAGTTATTTTTCTACCAAATATTTTTTTTATGCTTAGTGGTAGCAGAGGCGGTTTTAATGTAACAGATGCAGAACTTTGGCTAAGGAATAGTGATGGCTATCTCAATATTTTTATGAACTCTATTGCGGGTGTTTCGCCGTGGAGTCAGCTGTTGTTTTCTAGTATTATAATTGTCTCAATAATGTGGCTAATTTTTGATAAAGATAAAAACATCGCAAGGCAACGTAAAAATCTGCTAGTTTTAACCATGGTAACTTTTGCCATATTTGTCGTTCCTTTTGGTGGGCTTATGATGAACGGGTTCGTTTATGTTAGCGGTAGATGGATGTTTATACTTGCTTTTGTGTTGGCTTTTGTAATGACCGTCTCCATACCATACATATACAACTTAAAAAATCGGCTCTTTCAATGCGTTATCGTGTTTTTGGGCGTATATGGCTTTTTTGCTCTGCATACACCGAGGTTTCGCAACATATACTTCCTTTTTGGTCTTGCGATACTTGCAATAATATTGGCTATTCTAGCCTACGTACCTTCCGTAACAAAATCGGCTGAAAAACACAAAATTCTTAACGTCTTTGCTAATGCCATTAACCCTTATTACAAAAAAATTGCACTAATGCTCGTGATATGTAGCAATTTAGCTGTAAATGCCTTTTTCTTCTTCCAAGACGGTCTAGGTAGCTACTCTACCCAATTTATGGAAATAGGCACAACTTCGACGGAACACCTACAAATGCCCCTTTCTACCCCTAATCAAGATGGATTTTTTCGCATAAATACGCAAGGCTTTCGAGCAAATACACCTATCATTAGAGATTACCTTGACATTACCTCTTTTATTAGCGTAACAAATCCAAATATTTTAATGCTACTAAATTATTGGGAGAGTTTTTATTACACAAGTGCCGTATCTTTTCATATAGGCTCCTGGGGTGCCAGAACAACCATCGACACCATTACTTCGGTAAATTATTTTGTATCAACAAGCCCCATAACTTCGCAATGGCTTGCTTTACCTTACGGCTACGAAAATCACAGGCAAATGGGCAACTTGAACGTATTTGACAACAGATATTTTTTGCCTTTTGGCTTTACATACCAAAATGTTATTAGTTACGAAGATTTTTCAACGCTATCTCCGGTGGCAATGCAGGAAGTTATGCTACAGGCCGTTGTTTTAGAAGACAGAGCTAGTTCTGGAACTTTAGCACTTGATGCACGAAATGTGCCGTTTGAAATTGCCGAAATGAACAATGTAACCCATGAAAATGGGATATTACGAGTTACCCAGAATAATGGGAGCATTACATTAGCCTTTGACGATGTGGAATATAGCGAACTATACGTGCGATTTACTAATTTTACACATAACACAATGAGTGCTACTAGGATGACTTTTGGAAGTGACGCAGGTGCAGTAAGGCGTTCAGCTACTTTTACATCTAACCAATTTAGATACCTTGGTCACAACGATAATTACACAACCAACCTTAGATTTTATGAAAATCCCAGAAATACCGTTACTATAACTTTCGACAATACGGGCACATACACCCTAGACTCCATCGAACTCCTAGCTCTGCCCATGCACAACTTCGTCACCCACACCGCCGCCCTACGAGAATACACACTAACCAACCTAAATCTACACGAGCGTGGTCTGCCAGGTCTAACCAACCGCATTACTGGCGAAATTACCCTGCCCGATAGCCGCTATTTATTCCTAAGTATACCCCATTCTGCGGGCTGGCGGGCTTACGTAAACGGCGAATCCGCTCCGCTACTACGAGCAAACATCGCTTTTATGGCATTAGAACTACCCGCTGGCCACCATGAAATTGAACTACGATACCGCACACCTGGAATGGCTCTCGGCTTGGCTTTGACTCTAATAAGCACCGCTATATTTGTGCTGTTGGTCAAATTTTACGATAAAATCCCGCTAATCGCCAAAATGCAAGCATCTTCGCCAGAGCCGCCCGAAACGGAACGTCCGCCAAAACCCAACTTTACGTTCAATCTCGGCAAAAAATTTACAATAACTATCAACAACCAAAAACAATCCCAAAAGGAGGAACCCCAATGAAAGGCATAATCCTAGCAGGCGGCAAAGGCACACGCCTATACCCGTCCACCAAAACGGTATCAAAACAGCTGCTACCAATCTACGACAAGCCACTAATCTACTACCCGCTGTCCGTCCTAATGCTGGCACACATACGAGAGATTCTAATAATCTCCACGCCCGAGGACACGCCAAACTACCAAAAATTACTCGGCGACGGCTCGCAAATCGGGCTGACCATAGAATACGCCGTGCAAGCCACGCCCCGAGGGCTCGCCGATGCGTTTATTCTCGGCGAGGCGTTCCTTGGCAAGGGCGAGCAAAACGGCTGTTGCCTTATCCTTGGCGACAACGTATTTTACGGGCAACTGTTCAGCACCCTGCTGAAAAACGCCCAAGCCAAAATAAAAAGCGGCGGTGCGGCAATCTTCGGCTATCCCGTCGCCAACCCGAGCGAGTTCGGCGTGGTGGCGTTTGACGAAAATAGCAAGGTCGTCTCCATCGAGGAAAAACCCGCACACCCGAAATCCCATTACGCCGTGCCTGGGCTGTATTTTTATGATAACGAGGTCGTGGAAATCGCAAAAAACGTCAAACCCTCACTGCGCGGCGAAATCGAGATTACTGCGATTAACGAATATTATTTAATGCAAAATAAGCTGTTCGTAACCCTCATGGGGCGCGGCATGGCGTGGCTCGATACAGGCTCTGCCGACCGTATGCTGAAAGCCTCGTCCTTTGTGCAAAGTGTGCAGGAAATGCAAGGTTTTTATGTGTCCTGCATCGAGGAAATCGCTTGGCGGAACGGTTTTATCAGCACGGAGCAGTTCGCACAACTCGGCACAGCCATGCACATGACCGAGTACGGGCAATATATCTTGGCACTAGCAAAGGAGCAGACATGAAAAACATACTAATAACAGGCGGTGCGGGCTTTATCGGGTCAAACTTTGTGCATTTTATGCTGAACAAAAACCACCGTATAATCAACTTGGACGCACTAACCTACGCAGGAAATCTGGATAATTTGGCAAGTATAAAAAATCCGCTGTACAGCTTTGTAAAGGGCAATATTTGCGATAAAACGCTGCTGGACAGGATTTTCACGGAACATGAGATTGACACGGTGGTGCATTTTGCGGCGGAATCCCATGTTGACCGCAGTATCACGGGCCCCGAGATTTTCATACAAACGAATGTGCACGGCACATTTAACCTGCTGGAAACTGCAAAGTCGCACTGGAAAATATTTCCCGCCGACCACCACAACCGAGAATACAAGTCCGCCGTGCGGTTTTTGCAAGTGTCCACCGATGAAGTGTACGGTGCGCTGGGCGATACGGGGCTTTTCACGGAAGAAACGCCGCTTGCACCCAACTCGCCCTATTCCGCCTCAAAAGCCAGTGCGGATATGTTCGTGCGGGCGTATGGCGAGACGTTCGGCTTGCCCGTGAACATCACACGTTGCTCCAACAATTACGGGCAGTATCAGTTCCCCGAAAAGCTGATTCCGCTGATGATAACGAACGCCCTGCGGGATATTCCGCTGCCCGTGTACGGCAAAGGCGAGCAGGTGCGGGATTGGCTGCACGTGGAAGACCATTGCTCGGCGATATATGCGGTGCTGACGAAAGGCGAGATTGGCGAGGTGTACAACATCGGCGGCAACAACGAAAAGCAAAACATCGAAGTGGTGCGAAAAATCCTACAAACGCTAGGCAAGCCCGAAAGCCTGATAAAATACGTACAAGACCGCCCTGGCCACGACAGGCGTTATGCGATAGATAATGGGAAAATAACCGCCAAGCTAGGCTGGTCGCCCGAGTATAGCTTTGAGCAGGGCATAGAAAAGACCTTGCAATGGTACTTGTCCAACCAAGACTGGACAGACCGCATAATTTCGGGCGAGTATAGGAGAGGGCTATGAGTGCTATGAAGATTTGGGCGAATCGGCTAGACAGGGGCTTTGAGCGGCATCGGGCGGAATACGAGGCGGCGGCTTTGCGGGTTTTGCGGTCGGGCTGGTATATTTTGGGGAACGAGGTTGCGGCATTTGAGCGGGCGTTTGCCGATTATGTCGGAGCGAAATATTGCGTGGGCTTGGCAAGCGGACTTGATGCCCTTTGGATAGCGTTTAGGATACTCGGCGTGGGTGCGGGCGATGAGGTCATTGTACAGTCAAACGCCTATATTGCTTGCGTTATGGGGATAACTATGGCAAACGCCACTCCCGTTTTCGTCGAACCGAACGAGCATTTCAACCTAGACGTTGCCAAGATTGAGGCGGCAATAACGCCGAAAACTAAGGCGATTCTGGCGGTGCATTTGTACGGGCAATCCTCGGATATGGCGGAGATTATGAAAATAGCCAAAAAGCACGGCCTGTACGTGGTGGAAGACTGTGCACAATCGCACGGGGCAAGGCAGGACGGCGTAATGACGGGGAATTTTGGCGATATTGGCTGTTTTTCGTTCTATCCGTCCAAGAATTTGGGTGCTTTTGGCGATGCGGGCTGCGTAACGGTCAACTCCGCTCGGCTGGACGGCGATTTTAGGACGTATCGCAACTACGGTAGCGAGAAACGCTATTATAACAAGGTTGTAGGCACTAACTCTCGGCTGGACGAAATGCAGGCGGCGTTGCTTTCGGCTCGGTTGTCGCATATGGACGAAATCACAGCCGAACGCAAGCAGATTTGCGACCGCTATTTGGCGGAAATACGCAATCCCGCAATAATTTTGCCGAAAATACAGGCGGGTTGCGAAACGGTTTGGCATCAATTTGTGGTGCAAGTGGCGGAACGACAACCCTTTATCAATTATTTGGCAAGCAAGGAAATTGGCACAATAATTCATTATCCCATTCCGCCGCATTTATCGGAGGCTTACGCCTATCTCGGCTACAAAAAAGGGGCGTTCCCCATAGCCGAAAAATTCGCCGACACGGTGCTGTCTCTGCCGCTGTACAATGGCATGACGGACGAGGAATTGGATTATACGATAAGAACAATCAACGAATACTAAGACCGTGAATCGTGGCGTTTGCAGGATTTGCCCCATAAACCTAAAAAATGTTACGGGGTCAAGGGGCGAAGTCCCTTGCGGGGTGTGGGGCAGAGCCCCACGGTCTTAAGGAGGATTTAGAGTGAAACACAGCATTTGCAGCATTTATGACGGGCTGAAATTGCGGCCTGTTTACGAGAGCGATTTGGAACTGTTGCGGACTTGGCGGAATGACCAGCAGTTGACGAAATATCTGACGAAGATTCCGCATATTACGCAGGAAATGCAACGTAGCTGGTTTGTGAAAAATCAGATTGACACGGGCTGCTATACGTTTGCGATTGAGCGGATTGGCGAGGTTTCTAGCCACGAAAATTTTATTGGGAGCGTTTCGCTGTACAATATCAACGGCGATACGGCGGAGTTTGGACGTGCGATTATCGGCAACGATTCCGCCAGGGGCAAAGGTTTTGGCTTTTTGGCAACGGTGCTGTTGCTCAATTTGGGCTTTAGCTATTTTGGGCTACGAAAAATAACCGCCAGCGTCCACGAGGACAATATATCGGCGATAAAAGCCTACGAAAAGGCGGGTTTCACGGTCTGCGGCAAACACGCCCACCCAAGCGGCGGTTGCGAACTGGAGATTGCCGTAGAAAAGGCAGAATTTTACGATAAAATCGGCTTTTTGCGGCAGATTATAATCCACAATCCCGCCACCGTGGACGATGTGAAACTGTTGCAGTTCCAGAATTTTGGCAATGCACTGGGAAATCTGGTTGTGATTGACGGCAACGACGGGCAGCCCGACCGCAATCTGCCCTTTGAAATCAAGCGGATTTTCTACATATACGGCACACCCGCCGACGTAACCCGCGGGCAACACGCCAACCGCTTTTCGGAATTTTGCTTTATTAACATTTGCGGCACGACCAAGGTCAACGTGGCGGACACCAGCGGTCAAAACAAGACTTTTGTGCTGAACAGCCCGCAGGAGGGCTTGTATATCCCCAAAATGCTCTGGAAAGATATGTACGATTTTTCGGAAAATTCGGTGCTGTTAGTGCTGTCGGACAAATACTACAATGCGGCGGAGTATATCCGCAACTTTGACGAATTTTTGGGGGCAAAAAATGTACTATAATAGAACGAAGTTATCGATAATCGTGCCCGTGTATTTTAGCGAGGACACGCTGATGGACTGCTACAACGACCTAGCGGAGTCGGTTTTCCCGCATCTGCCGACTTACGAACTGATTTTGGTGGACGACGGCTCGGGAGATAATTCTTGGGAGATTTGCAAAAAAATCAAGCAAATAGACGAAAACGTGCGGCTGATAAAGTTATCCCGCAATTTCGGCTCTCATGCGGCGTGTTTTGCGGGGTTGGTGGCGGCTAAGGGGAATTGTTGCACCATAAAAGCCGCCGACTGCCAAGAGCCAGCACAGCTAATTTTGGATATGTTCGCCAGTTGGCAAACGGGCAATCGAGTGGTTTTGGCGGTGCGTTCCGACAGGGACGAGAAACTTTCGCAAAAGCTGTTCGCAAGCGTGTATTATAGGCTGGTCAACAGGTATATCAGCGACAAGATGCCGAAATCGGGCTTTGACTGCTATTTGCTGGATAGAAAAGTTATCGAGGCGTTGAAATTGCTGGACGAGCGAAATTCGGCGATAACGCTGCAGATTTTGTGGGCGGGCTTTAAGACGGACGTGGTGTATTATACGAGGCTGGCAAGGCAAAAGGGCGTATCTCGGTGGACGCTTGCGAAGAAGATGAAGTTGGTGCTGGATTCGTTTATCAGCTTTTCGTCTGTGCCGATACGGTTTATTGAGGTTTTGGGGGTAATATTTGCGATAGGTGCGGTGATTTGGGGGATTTTGCTGATAATCTTCAACATGACGGGCGTGATAGCCGTGGCGGGCTGGACAACGCTGATGATAGTGTTGCTGTTCTCATCTGGGGTTATTATGCTGACGTTGGGGATTATTGGGGAGTATATTTGGCGGATATTGGACGTGGCACAGAATAGGCCAGTTTATTTTGTGGAGGAGGATGAGGGATAGGTTTTGGGATTGAAAATAAAACCTCGCCCGCTGGTTGGCGGACGAGGTTGTGGGGTTAAGGGGCTAGGGATTTTTGTAAATCCTCTATCTCCTGGCGGGAAAGTTCGCTGTATTGCAGGATTTCGTCCGTCTCCTTGCCGCCTTTTAACATTGCGAGTACAGTTCGCTTTGCTTCTGCGAGTTGCCCTTCTTGCCGACCCTCTTGCCGACCCTCTTGTTGCCCCTCTTGCCATCGTTGCTCGTAATAAGCCGCCATATCCTCTTCAAACAACGCCCAAAAGCCCCTCTCTTTGAGGACTTTCGCTAATTGAGCGGCGTATTCTTCCGTGATAAACTTATCGGTAGCCGTGATAATGCCAGCTAGTATGAATTTCTTTTGCTCTTTGTCCTCTACCATTGCTAGGAGATCTAACGCTTGACCTATCATGTCGTCATCGCTATATTCCGTGTACAACATTGGGCAACCTCCTTTCTTGTTATACTGGGAGGGCTAGGGATTTTTGTAAATCCTCTATCTCCTGACGGGAAAGTTCGCTGTATTGCATTATTTCGTCCGTTTCCTTGCCGCCTTTTAACATTGCGAGTACAGTTCGCTTTGCTTCTGCGAGTTGTCCCTCTTGTTGCCCTTCTTGCCATCGTTGCTCGCCAAACGCAATCGCTCTTTCTTCAAAAAGCCGTCCTACTTTAGTCATAGTCAAAATCCTCTCTAACGCCTCGGCATCTGCACGGCTGATAAATTTATCCGTAGCCGTTAGAATACCCGCTATTATAAACTTTTGCTGCTCTTCGTCCTCTATCTGCTCCACGAGGTAAATCGCTTTCTTGATAAGGTCTTGTTTTTTATCATTACCAGGTTGAGTGAGCGGCCAGATAATAAGCCGCATAACGTCCTCGTCCGCCAGCCGCTGCCTTTGCTCTACTTTGGCTTGGAAGTCGGTATACATCCCGTCAGTATCAAAATTGGACAAGAACACTTGCTGTACCGTAATCCGCACCGCACCTAAATCATAGGTGTCCCTCGCCGTCAAAACATCGCCCGTGTAGATTACCGCAATAATAACATTCGTTACCTTAATCCCCTCGTCTGCCAGTATTTTAATCAACGCCAAAACGTACTGCAGGTATTTGAGGAAATTTTTGGAAGACAAAGTCGACTCGTACTCTTGCAAAAACAGCGAGTTGTCTTGTAGCAAAAATGCACCATCGCCCCGATATTCCACCGCAATCAGCGGGTAATCCGTGGGCAGCACTTGCTTTATTTTCGGCACATCTAAGCCGTACACGCTAAACGACTTGTCTTTGTAGTGTTGGGCTAGTGTCTTGGATATTATATCCTTGTTGGTATGTGCTATGGACATACATAACCACCTCTCTTGCTCTATTGTATCACAGGGGCGAGGGGTTGGCAAAATAAATTTTAGGAGGAACAGAATTGAAGATTACAAAATATGCAGAAAAATTTGAGCAGTGGCGTTGGAAAAATTGGGCGGCGGCGGGGTTTTCGTTTGTGCTGGTGCTGGCGTTTTTGGTGTTGGCGGACGTGCGGAATTTTAACAGCGATAGCGGGCTGTATTTTCGGCTCGCCAATGGCTTTTTCCACGAATCGTCTGAATGGGACGCTTACGGCTCGTTTAGATTACTGGCTTTTCCTTTGACCTTTCGGGGTATGTTGTTTCCGTTATTGTTGGCACCGTTTAATTGGCTGACACAAATGTTGGTTAATAATACTATGTATGGCTGGTGGCTGTTAGTGGCTAGTATGTCGGCGTTATTTTCGGTTAGTTTTCCTGTTTTGTTCAAAGGGCTTGGTCGGGTGCATTTGCTGCCGTTGCCCATAATTATCACGCTTGCAATATGGCATGGCATTTTTGCCAGACCATTTGCTGATATAGTGGCTGTGTTTCTGCTAGTGTACGCACTCGCCCTACTCCGCACGGCTTACGAAAAACTCGGGGGGGGGGGGGG
>JGI24700J35501_10929850_pt1 | contig 10387 bp, 8 predicted proteins | sample TergutTh196P1_FD_35501 | JGI IMG/M metagenome (IMG submission 35501) | reverse complement strand
CCCAGCGGGGTGTGGGGCAGAGCCCCACGGTCTTAAAAAAAGTAAGCGTACCCAAGATGCAATCCTGCATTCTGACACCTAGCTTCAAGCCAGGTGGGTGCCCGCAATAATGCCCGCCGTCTTCCACTGCCCAGGCTACCCAAAAGGAATTAGATTGCGGCCTGACGTTGGTTTTATAATAATAGGGCTCCCTTTTTTTATCTGTAGGTTCAAAATAACAAGTTACACCTCAAATACGCTCACGAAAACATTATATACCAATTTCAAAAAATACACAAATTTTTTTGCAAAAAATTTTCAAAAAATGTAATTAATTTGTAATTGTATTTTTTTTGATTTAATGCGACAATAGATTCAAGTAAGATTTGTGTTGATGTTTCAGCGTTGCTGGAGACGGAGGAGGTATCCCGTGAGAAAATATATAATTGTTCTATTGTTCCCCCTATTAACCGCATATATCCCGATTTCATATAGCTCCATTTTATACGGCTTGGAAATTGAAGAGGCGGAAAATTATGGCTTGAATGGTTTTGCCGAACCGAGCGAGGAGGAATTTGAAGCATCTTTGAAGCCGACCATATTATATGAAGAGATTGATTTGCGTGAGGCTGGTCTGGAGATTTTTGGCAATATTCCGATTTTGGTAGGTTATATCGGCGAAACGGCTATAAATCGCATTATTGAAACCGCAATAGAAAATAGGATAGCCCATGCTCGTGAAATTAGAGCTCGCACCCTAACTTTCGCCTTTGAACACTACATATTTGAATCCTATATGTCGATTGTCATAACATCCGTTGCTACTGCCGCATCGTCTCGCACCGATATTATGTCTGTAAATTTCAATACGCTAACGGGCGAAATAGTGAATGTAGCCGATATATTTGGCTCGCATATAGTGCAGTTGGTGGACAGCTTGCTAATCGATGCCCTGCGTACAAATCCTGGGCATTTCAACTCGAGTTTTGGCGGTATGCGTGAAAATCAGGCGTTTTCCGCCGTAGGTAGCGAGATTATATTCTTTTTCAATGATTATGAATTGGTGTCGGGAGCTCAGAGTGCGGTTGCATTGCAGCTAGACAATATGCGAGAGATTACCCTAACGCCTGAAGAATATCATATTCGAGAGGGCTTTAATCTCAAAATGATACCGCTTGGGCTGGTTGTTTCAGCCATGGGTTATGAGGCAAATTGGCACTACGAGACCAACGAAATTACACTGCACTACAACGGCGAGCTTGTAATATCGATGACACCCGATGTAAATAGCTACGTTCGCGAAGGCAGGTTTGCACGTTCTTTGGAGGTTGCACCTGTAATATTGGACGGGGTAACATTTGTACCTATATCGTTTTTTAATCAAGTTTTAAGCCTGATTACGTTCCACATAGACGACTATGGAAACATTACCTTTATCTCGTATTCATCCAATTTGACTTTTTGATTTTTCAACTTTTCGATTTTTCGACATACGGACGTTCAACCCAGGATAAAACCGCCCCTCGTAAGGCTTATTTTCCTTGTTGTTTTATATCGTCGATTTTTATTTTACAAAATATTTGCAAATTTTGATAATTCTGATATACTAAAGATATTACAATTTTTATTTTGCTAACAGTGCAAATAGAACAGGAGAAGGCAATCTAATTTGCCGAATTTTAAGTATGAAGTTTAAAAATATTGTGAGCATCATAAGGTCTTATAAGGCTAACCAAATTGACAAACGCATAACACGCAAATTTTTTATGCTAGTTTCCATAATTGTTGGTACATATCTAATCGCTGCGATAGCCATTACTGCATTATTGCTTACACAAACCACAGATACGCCAATCCCGCCATCCTCCCCTCTTGTTGTCAACACTCCAGCCGTAGCTATACCCACTCCAGAGGCGTTACGCCTTGAAGAATTTGAGGAACTAGAGGAGAGTCTGGTTTCGAGACGTACCAATGTTCTAATATTGGGGCTTGATATAGCGAATTTAGCCGATGTAATCATTGCCGCTAGTTTTGAACACGAAACGGGCGACTTATATCTGTTAAGCATACCGCGCGATACCTTTACGCAGATGCCGCAATCCCGCATTAATAATATGACAGAAAATGGCTTGTGGGTGCCGTCAAACGGCATAATGAAGATTAATGCTGTGCGTTCTTTGAGCCGTCGTGGCGGCCGTGATTTTGGACCGCATTTTATCATGGAGCAATTATCTGAAAATTTGGGAGTACGTTTCGATTATTATGTTGAATTTAATTTAGCCGCTTTTCGGGCAGTGGTGGATTTGGTTGGCGGAGTGGAAATAGAGGTGCGTCAGCATATGTTTTATCACGACCCTTACCAAGATTTACTTATAGACATACGCCCTGGCACACATTTGATGAACGGCCGTACCGCCGAACATTTTGTTAGATACAGACCGCCTGCCACGGGCGATATTGGGCGTATCAATTCACAGCAAGAATTTATGACCCAACTGTTTAGACAGGTTTTAGACAGGGATACAATTATGGGCAACCCCTTAGAATTTTTGCGAATTGCCTTTAACTACGTAGACAGCAATATAGGGTTTAATTTGTTTAGATATATCCCATACGTCGGCAGTCTGAGTGCGGAACGTATCTTTACATATACATTGCCAGGGGACGATACTAGAATTGCAGGTCTGGGGTCTGTTTGGATGCCCAATTATGAAATTACGCCCCATATAATCGACCGTATATTCTTTGGTATAGAATCTGAAATTAGTACAATATTAGTAGCAGATAGAAGGTGAGCCATGTTAGGTGCAACCAGATTTGTGATAGTAAGCCGAGATCCGCTCTTTTGTTTGTGCATAAAAGAGGGCTTAAAGCATTTTGCAAACATTGAAATGGTGCTAAATGTATCCTCGCCTCAGGAGGCGGAAAATAAGATTGTACGAAAAATATCAAATGTAATCCTGCTAGATGTTGATACGACGCTAACAGAGCCTACTTTTGTGCAACGGATGGTAAGACGCTTTGATAATGTGCTTGTTGTGTTTACCGCAGCCAAAGAGATTACTGCAAAGAAATATATGTCGGTGGGTTTGCGAGATTTCGCACACAAGCCCCAAAATTTTAATCAACAACATTTCCATAGATATTTACAACTTATATTGAGCCGTGTAGGCGATCCTGTCAAGAGCGTTGGATACAAAGATGTGGCAAGAGTGGCTGGCTTAAATGATAAAATTATAGCCATAGCCTCTTCCACGGGCGGGGTTGAGGCGTTGGAACAAGTTATAAAGGTTTTGCCAGCCGATATTCCGCCGATATTATCTGTGCAGCATATGCCATCGGGATTCACAAAATTATTTGCCGAACGGTTAGACGGCATATATCCTCAAAAGATAAAAGAAGCGGTTTCTGGCGATCTGCTCCTTAGAGGTCAGATTCTGATAGCACCAGCAGGCAGCCATATGCAGCTTGTCAAAAAGCAGGACAAATTTGCGGTGGAATGTTTTATAGGGCCTAAAATGCACGGTGTTATACCAGCAGCGGATATTTTATTTGAATCGGTGGCAAATATTGTTAGAAGAAACGCCGTGGGGGTCGTATTGACGGGCATGGGGGCGGACGGAGCCCGCGGACTTATGCTTATGCACAATAACGGTGCAAAGACGATAATACAAAACGAGGCTACTTGTGTAGTTTTTGGTATGCCGAAGGTGGCACGAGATTTAGGAGCTGTAGATTTTGAGTTACCCATTGATAGAATCGGGGCAAAGATTATGGAGTTTGCATAATCAGATACTTTACAATGTAATGTACGAAGATAACATCGAATACAGCATAACCGCACCAAACGGCGAGGCTTTTGCGGTGCAGCAAACAGGCAAACCGCTATGGATATACAAAAGACCGACTTGTGATACCAAAAATTTAAGCGTACTTTTTGATGCTTGCTTGGAAAAGTCCAAACCTCATTCCATTGTATCGGACAGAGGAACTACCGATTTATGGTTAAACATATTTCCAAAAGACGTATCGGTGTTCCCTTTTGCGGCACTCTATTTACCGACCGAGCCTCAAAATTATGAGGGGAATCTAATAAATCCCCACATATCTAATGAAAAGCTCATATCTGCTTGGGTAGCCGATTTTTGCAAGGAGGCTCTGCACAAGCAGCCGATGGTAGAGAATACGGTGCAATCCCTAATTAAAAGCAAGAGATTATTTTGCCTAAAACAAGCCGAACTATTGGCAATGGGTATGTTGATACCAGTAAACCCAGGCTTTCCAGCGAACAGGTTAAATTTAATTTACGTACCCCCAAAGCACAGGGGTAATAATTTTGGCAGGACCATTGTCTCATTATTGGCGGCAAAATCACACAGATTAAACACTTTGCCCATTCTTTACGTTTACTTAAACAACAAGCCAGCCTACTCTCTTTATCGCTCTTTGGGCTTCATCGAAGCGGGCCGTTTAGTTGAATTGCGATTTAGAGATTAAAACCGTGGGGCTCTGCCCCACACCCCGCTGGGGGCGCGCCCCCAGACCCGCTCGTTTGTTTTTTGTGTTTTATTGGCTTTGTTCATGTTGGATTGCATTTTTTTGCGATTTTTTGCTGTTTTATAAGGATGTGATAGTGTGATAGAGTTAGCGTTGCGTGGTGCTGTTCAGATTTTTTCTGAGGATGGCGTAAGGGATAGATTCAAGAGCGGCAAACGCTTGAGGATAAAGTTGGGTGCAGACCCTAGTAAGCCTGATTTACATTTGGGGCATACTGTTATTTTGCGTAGATTGAAGGCTATGCAGGATATGGGGCATGAGATTGTCTTTTTGATAGGCGATTTTACTGGTATGATAGGCGATCCCTCGGGCAAGAGTAAAACCAGGCCGAAATTGACATTGGAGGAGACTCGGCAGAATGGAGAAAGTTATCTGCAGCAGGTTGGTAAGATTTTGGATGCCGAGAGGGCGACTATTGAATATAATTCTAAATGGCTGGGGGCAATGAACTTTGCAGATGTCATAAATTTGGCAAGTAAGTACACGGTAGCGAGGACTTTGGAGCGGGACGATTTTACCAAGAGGTTTAAGGAAAATCGCCCGATAAGTTTGCATGAATTACTGTATCCTTTGGCACAAGGCTATGATTCCGTAGCTTTGGGGGCGGATATAGAGGTTGGCGGCACCGATCAAACCTTTAATTTATTGGTAGGTCGAGAACTTCAGCGAGATTATGGGCAAGTGCCGCAGGAGGTTATTACGTATCCGTTGCTTGTCGGGCTTGACGGTAAGGACAAGATGAGCAAATCGCTCGACAATTACATCGGCATAGACGAACCTGCTCACACAATGTATGAGAAAGCCATGAAAATACCCGATTCGGTATTGTGGGATTATTTTATTTTAACGACTGATATTCCCGAAGAAAAGGCACAAAATCTGATTAAAACGGATATTATTGCAGCCCATAGGGCATATGCACATGAAATTATAACGCTTTATCATGGCGAAGCTGCCATAAGAGATGCAGAAGAACGCTACAAAGCTGTAGCTTCGGGATTTATACCTGACATTATGCAAGAGGCAGAGATAGCCACTGATGAGGACGGCAACATAGGGTTGCTTAACCTAATTAGGCTTTGCGGATTAAGCACCTCCAATGCAGAGGCTAGGCGTTTAGTCGCTGGAAGAGGCATAAAAATCGATAATGTAGTGGTGGAGGACGTAAATGCAACCATATGCTGCAAGGACGGCATAGTAATTTCGAAGGGGAAAAACAGGTTTGTGAAGATACGATGCAAGGTGTGAAATTCGTCCGTTTCGCAAAATGGCAGTAATGTGCCGCCTCAAGAGCCTAGTGAGGTTTGGTTTTGTTGCACTTTTTACTTGTAATCGCTTGACAACTAGGGGGGAGTATGGCAAAATACAAATTAAAGGATTTTCGTATTTTTGAAGTTTGATAAAAGGAGGTAAGAAATGCAGATTGGATTTAGATGGTACGGCGAGGGCAACGACAACATTAAGCTATCCGATATTAAGCAAATACCTGGCGTAACGAGTATTGTCTGGGCGTTGCACGATAAGATGCCTGGCGTAGTCTGGGAAGAAGCGGAGATTGCCAAGGTGCAAAAGGCTCTCGAGCCATATGGTTTTAATATGGACGTGGTGGAATCGGTCAATATTCACGATGACATCAAAACGGCTAGCGAGGGTAGGGACGAATACATTGCGAATTATATTCAAACGATACGCAATTTGTCAAAATTTGGCGTAAAAGTTATATGTTACAACTTTATGCCCGTGTTCGATTGGACTAGGACGGATTTGCACTATCCGCTCGAAGATGGCTCGACCGCCATGTATTACGAAAAAGGCAAGATACAGGACGATCCGAAGCAGATGGCGGACTACATTTTGAGCAAACAAAAGGATGGAATGTCTTTCCCTGGTTGGGAACCCGAACGCATGGCACGGTTGGACGAGCTGTTCGCCGCCTACAAAAACGTCTCGAAGGAGCAATTATGGGAAAATTTAATCTATTTCCTTAAAAAACTGATGCCCGTGTGCAGGGAATGTAACATAAAAATGGCAATCCACCCCGATGATCCCCCGTGGGATATTTTCGGGCTGCCACGGCTGATTGTGGATGCGGCGGCTGTGGACAGGCTGCTGACTGCGGTTGACGACCCGTTTAACTGCTTGACCCTTTGCTCGGGCAGTTTTAGTGCGAATCCAAACAACGATGTCGCCGCAATAGTCCGCAAACACGCAAACAGAATCGCCTTTGCACATATTCGCAACGTGCGGCACTACCCGAACGGCGATTTTGTCGAGGTTTCGCATCGAGATTGTGATGGGCATACGGGGATTTTGGAAATAATCCGAGCCTACCACGAAAGCGGCTTTGACGGCTACATTCGTCCAGATCACGGCCGCCACATTTGGAACGAAGATTGCCGCCCAGGTTACGGTCTATACGATCGTGCCATGGGAATAATGTATATTTTAGGTTGTTGGGATATGTTAGACAAGCTGAAAGAGGTGCAACGATGAGATTAACGGACGTTTTAAGCGACCCGAAAATTTTCGCACGGAAAGGCTACGCAACACCGTTATTTGACGTGGCGAAAGTTCGGGAAAAAACATATAAACAGCCCACTTGGGTGCATTTTGGAGCGGGGAATATTTTTAGGGCGTTCCTAGCGGCAATGCTACAAAAAGCCCTTGAAGATGGGCATGATACGGGCGTTATTGTTGCGGAGAGTTTTGATTATGAAATTATCGAGCGAGCCTACACGCCTTTCGATAATTTAAGCCTATTGGTAACGCTTGGCGGGGACGGCTCGGTCAAAAAGAGCGTTATTGCTAGCGTTACGGAGAGTCTGCGGGCGGGCTTTGAATTTGAGGACTGGGCAAGGCTCGTGGAAATTTTCCGAAACCCATCCCTGCAAATGGTCAGTTTTACCATAACTGAAAAAGGTTATCAGGTGGCAGCAGACGATTTAACAAGGGGGTTGAATCCCGTTTCCGCCATGGGCAAAATCGCCGTGTTGTTGCACGAACGCATGAAAGCGGGCAATCTGCCCATAACCTTGCAGAGCATGGATAACTGCAGCCGCAACGGGGATTTGCTAAAAGATGCCGTTTTGCAATATGCCAAAAATTGGACAAAGGCGGGCATAACCTCGGATGATTTTTTGGATTATTTGGAAAAAAATGTCAAATATCCGCTAAGCATGATTGACAAAATAACGCCCTTCCCCGACAGTGAAGTGAAAAGGCAGCTCGAGGCGGACGGATTCGAGGACACGGAGCTGATAGTTACGGCGAAAGGCTCGCACACGGCGGCGTTTGTCAATGCGGAAGAGACGGAATATTTGGTTATGTCGTCCGACTACGCCAACGGACACCCGCCTTTGGAGCGTTACGGGGCGATTTTCACAGATAGGGAAACGGTTGACAAAGTGGAAAAAATGAAAGTCTGCACCTGTCTAAATCCGCTCCACACGGCACTTGCCATATTCGGTTGTCTACTTGGCTACACACGCATTTGCGAAGAGATGAAAGACCCTGATTTGGTCGCACTAATCACGAAAATGGGCTATGACGAGGCGTTGCCTGTTGTGATAAATCCAGGCGTTATCAAACCTGCCGACTTTATAAATGCAGTAATAACCAAACGGCTTCCCAACCCATTTATGCCAGACGCACCGCAACGGATTGCCACAGACACATCGCAAAAATTGGCGATTCGGTTCGGCGTAACCTTAAAGTCATATGATTTAAAAGGCTTGTCAGTGGAAAATCTGCGGTTCATACCTCTGACCTTGGCGGCGTACGGGCGGTATTTGTGCGGTGTAAACGATAGCGGCACAAAATTCACGCCATCGCCCGACCCCAAATTGGCGGAATTGAGCCGCATTGTCGCCAATTTGGATATTCACAGCACGGATAACGATTTTAGCGTACTCAAAGAATTGTATAGCAATGTTGATGTTTTCGGCGTTGATTTGTACAAATTGGGTTTAGGGGAAAGAATCGAGGAAATGACACGGAATTTGTATAACGGCGTTGGGGCAGTGCGTCGAGTGTTGCAGGAAATGCTGAAAGATTAAAAATGAGCGGGTCAAGGGGCGTGTCCCTTGCGGGGGTCTTGCTCTGCAAACGTCTAAACGGTGTCCACTGGACACCAGACGCGGGGCGGAGTCCCACGGCTTTAGAGAGGTGTGGAGATGGAGAAAATGTGGAGTTTGGATGCTATGATGAAGTATCCTAAGCAGTGGATTGTTATGACAGAACTGGAATGGTTGGGATTGGGTAATAATAGAGATAGTGGTTATGTTTATGGGGTGTATGAAACTCGTGAAGCCGCTAGAGAAGTCAAACTTGAATTGGAAAAAACAATGAATCAAGTTACCATAATCGAGGGATATGATGATACTCCGCAGATAGGAGGGCTGTTTGCATGAATTTGATAGAGACAGCAGGAGAAGCCGCCAACGAAACACCTTTACAAATCTACTCCCTGCAAGGAGGGCTTGCTTAACGTGAAAATCCCAAAAAATGTATCGAAAATAATGCAAACCCTCCAAAAACATGACTTTGATGCCTACATAGTGGGCGGCTGTGTAAGGGATTCCATCTTGGGGAAATCGCCGAAAGATTGGGATATTACAACCAACGCCACCCCCGAACAACTACGTGTCGCCCTCAAAAATTACAGACTAATCCCCACAGGCGAAAAATACGGCACAATGACCGTTTTAATCGAGGGCGATAATTTTGAAGTAACCACATACCGTGCAGACGGCAATTATAGCGACGGCAGAAGACCTGACGAAGTACGTTTTTCAGATAATATACGAGACGATTTATGTCGGCGGGATTTTACGATAAATGCAATGGCGTTTAGTGAACCGACTGGGCTTGTTGACCTATTCGGCGGTCTGTCGGACTTAAAAAATGGGATAATACGCTGTGTGGGCGACCCGATAGCCCGTTTTAACGAAGATGCCCTGCGTATAATGCGGGCAATTCGTTTCGCTTGCCGTCTCGATTTTGAGCTGCCCAAAGAGACAATAAGGGCGATTTGGGAATGTGGCGAAAATCTCAAAAATGTTTCGCAGGAACGCATTACTGCCGAATTGGTTGAAATACTAAAATTCCGAAAGCCCGACAGATTATTTGAATACATAATAAAGCGGACAATTCCTGAATTTTTGACATTGGCACAGGTGGCACACAACAACCCATACCACTACACCGACGTATTTACGCACACGATAGATGCGTTATTTCATTGCAAAAGTGAGGATATTGAGGTGCTTTTGGCACTATTATTTCACGATATTGGCAAGCAAGAGGCTCGGACATTTGATGAAAAACGGCTTACAAATCATTACAGAGGGCATCCCATTGTATCGGAGACCATGACTCGTGAAATCCTGACCCGTATGCGTTTCGATAACAACACCATCGACAATGTTTGTTTGCTTGTAAAATACCATGATTGGGATTTAGTCCCGAGCAAAAAAGCGGCTCGAAAATCATTAAACAAGTTGGGGCATGAATTATGTTTGAAATTGCTGGAAATAAAATTTTCCGACCGTTTTGCACACAGGCTAAAGCTCAGCGAATACGAGATTTGGGCGGAAAAGATGGATCATTTTAAAGTCCTATGGCAGGAGGTACTTGACAACGGCGAGGCATTTAATTTAGGCGATTTGGCAATAAACGGCGATGATTTACTAAAAATCGGCTTTTTACCCAACAAAGCTCTAGGCGACACTCTAAAAAGCTGCCTAGACCACGTAATCGACGACCCCACAAAAAACAACAAGACTGATTTACTCGAGTACATTAAAAACCGTGGGGCTCTGCCCCACACCCCGCTGGGGGCCAGCCCCCAGAC
>JGI24700J35501_10929852_pt1 | contig 10388 bp, 8 predicted proteins | sample TergutTh196P1_FD_35501 | JGI IMG/M metagenome (IMG submission 35501) | reverse complement strand
TACGTAGCTGATTTAAGCTGAAAGAGCGGAGCGCCCGCGATTGAAAAGTTAGATCGACTAAGGTCGACGCTGGCGATTTTAAGCATGAATTATTAAAACGACTAAGGTCGACTATGGCAGGGAATGTCTTAAAACAAAGTCGATACTCAACAAACAACTATAATTTCCCCTGCTGTTTTGTTATGGGTGTGACACAGACAGGCAGTGTCTGCGAACGGTGATGAACAGAATGTTGGGACAACAGCCGGCAGGAGAAAAATTAATAACGAAGTGTCTTGTAATTTGTACTGTTCACTGAATGCTATTACCGTGATTAAATAAAGGAAGAAGAGATGGGTTGCGAATGTAGCACGTAATGGACAGATGCCAGAAAATCTGAATGGCAGATCCCACTTCCGGGATATAGGTGAAAATGGGAACATAGTATTCAAATGGATCTTCAAGAAACAGGATGATGGTGTGGGCTAGTTCCATCTGACTGAAGGCAGGGACCAGCGGCGAGCTCATGTGGGGAAAACAACGAACATTTATTGGTACGAATCTTCTTCCTTTAGGTACACAATACAATGCAATACATCATTTGTTTGATTATATGAAAAGGCTCCACTCCTTCCACATTCCATGTAGCTATTTATATTATTCTTAATTTTATTATTTAAATTAAATACGATAAAGTTATACGAGGTTTTCTCGGCGGTAACCCTGAAGATAACAGCCTGCCTTCTGTGTTCTGGCGGCAGCTACCCTCATTATGGATGTGGCAGGTGTCTCTGAAACGTCGGTACATTCCCAGAAGATCGCTCTGCATCTCAATTTGTGTTTCTTTATCCTAGTGTTTTCATTCTCCTTTTGGTGTTTGAATGCTGAACGAGCACGGTGGCTCAGACACAGACGGTGACAACTGTATTTATGAGGGAGGTCAAGCTGTCAGACCAGCAGCTAGCATGCCTCACAGTCCTAAGATCTTCCATGGTTATCCTCTGTCCTGGTAAATGCCTCAATTCATACCCAAACCACTTCCTCGTATGCTCTGCTACACTTCCACTCACTCGTAGCCCTATCATTCAATGCTATATAATTTGAGCTGCTACTGAAATCATAGTTACCCCCGCAACAGGCTCCAAGACGCACATTCCTTCTTGAAAAGCTTAGTTCTTCATCTAATCAAGGTATTCCCCGAATTTTAAGGAACCCCCTTCATTACCGTGTTCACAACCGCCAGCCACCTGTCCCTATCATGAGCCAGATCAATCCATTCACCCCATTCCACCTCATGAAGATCCATTTTAATATTATCCTCCCATCTACGCCTAGGCCCTCCACGTGGTCTCTTTCGCATATCGTAGTTAAAGAAGTGATAGATAGATAAATAAATAAATAACCTTTAATATAAACTCAGCAGCTTCTATTCCTAGTTACAGCTTTTGTCAACGTTCCTGCTTCACTGTTTTACGTTACAGCTGGCACCCTGCAGTAACGATAACCTTTACGGGCCAGAAGGCGCAATTACAATGTACATTCTGGGCTCAAAACGAGCCACAACATGGCACTGCCGCCACACTAAAGTTGTTTTACGTCATAAGAAAACAGCTTTATTCTGCTCTTCTTTGAGCAACTTTCACTTTAGCACTCAATGCAGTATCGAAATGTTGCGCTTTGTTTCAGTAAGTCCATTATTACTTGTGGCGTTGTTCTGCTCTAGCCCGGTTACATGCTTGTTGCAGCTCATGCTTATTCCTGTGGACTCACTGCGTTACTTTGCTGTCTGGTCTGCGGTTAGGATTTGCGTCTAGGAGGCCGTGTCTTCGTGCCGCATGTGCTGCATCTTTCCTGCATTTCTACTTCTATACTGCGCTTTCCTTTTCACTGAATTTGCTATTACTTGCGGACGCGTTCTGTGTTGGATCTTGTTGGTTGGTTCCGACAAAAAAATTGCAACAGGGTGAAGCAGTACGACAGTGTTTGATAAACATATGTATAACCTACAACAGCTTAGAGGTCACTGATGATAAGCCTACCATAAGCATCGAAATGCGTACGACTGGAATAAAGTTACGACGCTCAGAAAAGCTGACGGCTATTTCAGTAAACTTGTACATCTGAACTTACTATGGCTTCGTCATGAACAAAGACGAAGCGCTGTGCTGTTACGAGGACTGAGTCAATAAAATGCACTTGTTGCCTGGCCGCTACTTGATGAGTTGGTTCGTGTTGTGGCCAACCCACCTGCTCCAAGAGACAGCCTCACCTGTCCAAAGGAATCGTGCGACCTCGGGACCAAACTTTGCCTTCTTCCTGCCTGCCAGCTCTACTGGGTTGGGTCTGGGTTGGGCGCCACAACGCAGGAAAGGCGAGGAAGAAGTTGTTACCGCGGCTTCCGAAATGTTTACAATCGTCGACAACAAGTCAGGGATGTTTGGTTTGGAAATCAAGGAGTCTGGAGTGGAAGCCAGCAACATCTTACAGCGTCCCATCCTTCAGAGACTCATTTTTAGGGCTTTCTGCCACCAAAATGTACTTAAACTGCAAGAGATGCGCTGCTGCCGGAGTTACTTCCGAATGAAACGAAGTGATAAATAGATGACCTGCTGTTTGGGCGCACAGACGCTGTTATAACTACGTATACAATAGGAAAAAGCTTGGTATTCACAAATGAAACAATATGGAGTAGGTTTCTGAACAAACGACCCGTCGGTATACATAGGTGCGCAGTCCGAAAACAACCGGAGATGAGTTCCGAAAAATATAGGCGATGGCAGTTACTACAGGAAATTGAACTGAAAACAGAACCCAAACGCTCGGCACGCTCAGCAGCCTTACATTTCCTGATATAATATATAATTTACCGCATATTAGTGTAAGTGTGGGAAATGACCTCTTCCAACTCGACATGCTTGATACCTGGTGAAGAAATTCGTAAACACTGTTTGGGCGTCTTGTCTGGAAATTTCCGATACTGCAAGCCTGATGAAACGACGGGTGCATAAATCACACGCCTCCAGTACTATCGCTGGGTGTAAGGATACACGGAATCACCTTACGCCTCAAGTCACACAGTGCCGCTTAATCTGCTGTGTGTTAACAGAAGTGTGAAGAACAGTCTAACGTATATTTCGTTTCTTCTTGAGTAGCAGTACAGTTTAACAGAGAGGCTTTTAATTGTGGAAACCAATGTAAGAAAAAATCGTATGGAAAATGCATTAGGAAATTTAGAATAAAGTTCCCCGATATTTCAGTTCCTTCGAAATCAAGCAAGTCTGACGGTTTAAAAAGGTCATTTCCAACACCTACTCGAACGTACGGTAAGTTATATTATACAGGATCTCCCATAGGTCCCCTCTCATTGCGAATATTATAGTTTTTTTGTTGCAGGCAGAACAACATATAAAGGGTGTTACAAATGAGCCGAAATTGTGCTATTGCATGCCACTGGCCTTAGCCAACGACAGACAGTTGTAACATTTCACCTTCGTCATCCCAACAGAACGACCTGCAGAGCGTTCTGTTGGTCGAATTTATTCCTGATTTCAGGATACCAGGAGTATATCGGACAAAGCTACAGCATGTCGTCCGAGGACTTCAACTGAACGTGAAAGCAGTATCGTTGTACTTGCCAAGATCGCTCTACGTCCAAAACGATCGCTGAGAAAGACTGCATCAGAAACTGAACTTCCAGAGACACGTGTAGGCTACACGGAATAATGCAACGCTACAAATTTAATCTGTACAAGATACAGTCTATACAAGAATTACATGGCGACTGATAAAAGTCGCCGAGTTCAACCTTGTGAATCGTTAAATCAAAAGGAATCCTAGCGGACGATATCGTGTTTAGCGATGAGACGTGTTTCTACTGCAATTGATAAGCAGCACCGTGTACTGGGCGCAGGATAACCGTCATGTTGCAGACCATGTTCTTCACCGAACTCACCCAAGAATAATCATGTGGTGCGCGATACATGGAAACACCCTTTTGGACCCAGTGTTCCTGGAAGGAGGAGTGAAGGCCGAACGGTATCTGCAGCTGTTGAATGGTGTGTGGGAACTGCACGTGGATGAAATGCCACTAAATGCCACTCGTAGTACGTCGGTCTGACTTTCTGCAGGACGGAGCACCACCTCTATGGCCGGCGAGTTGAGAAAATTGATGGAGGAAGGAGTGAGCACAGGGGACCGATCGAATGATCACCAAATTCGCTGGACCTCACACATCTAGATGTTTTCCTCTGGAATCATATGCAGACATTTGTGTACCATACCCGCCCACGAACCATTGACACCGTTAAGGAAAATATCCGCGGTGCTACTACAGACATCACGCCTCAGACTTAACGTGTGCGATGCAGCGTGCAGCATCGTTATTACCTGTTCGAGCAACAGGAGGCACATCAATTTGAACATCTGCTTCGCTAGTGTTACACCCTATGAGACTAGACTTATGGGACACCCAGTACATGTTATATGCGGAAATGTAAGGCCGTTAAGCTTTTCGTGCTTTTGGGTTCGGTTTTCAGTTTAATTTCCTGCACTTCCTTCTCCCATGCTTCCAAAGAACAAGAGGTACAGGCCGAGTGCACGATTTGCTGAAGGGGAATAGATACGAGTCCACTGAGAAAAATACACGGTAAACCTGTGTGGAGAAGAAAGCGCTGACCAACAAGTCGAGTAGATATCACCTTTACTTGGTTACGTGTTGCGGCAGGTCGGATACTATTAAGTCTGTAAGAAACGTAATGAGAATGTGTCGTCATATTTACCTCACAGCTACAAAGTAAAAGTATGCTCTGCAGGAAAAGTCATTCGGTTCGCAAGAAATATCGTCCGGTATTTTCGATTTTGGTCAAATTAAGTTGCCAGACAGTTTTTATTCTTGATTACGTTAAGGACCTACTTAAATGATCAGGCACGATTTCAGTCCTCTAGTGCATTCTTATGAAGTTCCAAACACACACACACACACACACACTCTGATATTACACGCATATGGAGTCAGTCTACTGACTAGGTTAGGGCTGGACGATCCGAATATCGAGTCCCGCCAGGGCTGAGAGATTTATCTCCTCTCCAAAACGGCCAGATCGGCCCCGGGGCTCACCTAGACTGCTTTTCCATGTGTAGGTTCTTCAAAGAAATATAACAGTAATAACAATGTACAAAATGTGACCACAGTAGACTAAGTAGTATGGTCATCTGAGGATAAACCAGGATGCACAGGACGGATCGCGCCTCACAGTTACGTAACACGTTTCCTACCTTGCGAATTTACAGATATGGCATTTCACGCTATCGGACGTATAAACCAGATGCAGACATCCTTGAGACAGAAGTGTGGGAAGAAATATTTCTCATAAACAATAGAAGCGCAGCATCTCCAAGAAGTATCTGCGTGTTAATTTCCTGTGCACCTCAGTGATTTGAGCGTTTAATTCCAAGGCCGAAAGTTCATTCTAACGCCTTGCAACAAAACAAGGATATGCCTCAATGAACTTTAAGTGTAAAGGCGCTGTGAACTATATTTCCTACAAGGCAGGTAAATTACATTAAGGGTGTTCGTGAACTGCACTTGTAATTAGTGGTTGGTGGAATGTATATTTTGTAAAGTAACTTGTATTAACGTGCTCGCTTACCTTCATAAACAAAATTTCACTTATTTTTAAGGGTTCAGTAATTAGTTTTACTCAAATGCCAGGAAGAAAGTTATTTGACAAATTTCGTCCAAATACTACTGAGTGATCGAAAAGTTCCTCCGCACTGGAATTCAAAGTTACGTGCAGTCGATTAAGGCTGAAACATTACGTAAAATTGTTGATAATAAAGCGAGGAGAGTCGCTGAATGTCAACAAGAGAAAGCAAAGCACTTTTAGCATTTCCTCTGAGTACTGGGTATGCAGTGTTATTTAGTATTAAGTACAATTTTGGCCATTAAATTGATTGCTGAACGCCGAGTACCACTACGGAGAAACTTCTCAAGCACTCTGTATAAACAATCAAAAACCCCTTTGAAATATTAACAGCAATACGATCAGAATAATACATATCGCGAAGACGATTTCTGTGAATGTGCAAAACAAACAAAATTCCTCAAGAACATCGCACCTCAGTACGACGTGCACTAATGCACAATATACAAACGTTGGCACAATCCACTATACATTATAACACGCTTGGTTTGTAAGTCACACCTGGCTATTCTAATCTCCGACGACAATTACGCCAGGTGGCAGTGATTCCCAAACACATTGGCCATTATAAAGTGGTCATTCAGTATCAATGTTTCGGTCGGCAATGCAGCATTGTACTCTGCCGACAACATTCATCCAGCTGTCTCTTACGAACTTTTCAAATTCATGGCGCAAATATTCAGTAACACTGTGAGGTCACAGTGCCTCTCTAAGGTCTGTAATGTATACGAACGGTTAAGTTCATGTGTTAGCTATGGAATACATAGCCACAGACGGTAACTGACAAAATTGACCGTTTAAAATTCAATCGGCTTTATACTAACTGCTTACCAAAAAACTAAATTTGTTATAACACCGACGCCTCAAACAAACCTCCAATGTACTTGTAGTTTATTTTTGCCACTCTATGTTCCTATTCTTAACTATCAAATATACGATCATAGGCTTTCGATTCATAACAGAAAATTAAAACGACATAATAGCAACCGTTGGCTGCCATATTTTGACCCTATTCGAAACTGCACGCCATCCTACACAAGCACAACACTCTTATATGGACAGTACCCACCACGTCGGTCGATACCCTGAATTGCAACGATGTGGCAGGACCTGCAGTACTTTAAGATCAACATAACATGCACGCAAAATTTTAATGTCATCAGAATATAATAAATTCTTAGAATCCTGAATTAAATTACAAAGGTCAGTAATTAATATATTAAAAAGCAAAGGACGTACAACAGATCCTTGTGGGACCCCCAAAAGAACTTCGAAAGGTAACGAAAAGGTATCGAAAATGTGTACAAAAGATTGCCAATTAGTAAGCTACCAACGACACCTGTTTAAGGTACCGTCAAAAAGCCCGCGCGCAAAACGTTTGTGAAGTAAAATACGACGTGAGACAAGGTCAAAGGCACTGCTAAGGTCAAAATTAATGGAATCAAATTGACGTTGAAAACGAACCATTAATATTAATAATTAACGGTTCATAACTGATTACAGTTTCATTGTGTTCTTTTGGAATCAATAAAAATTGTTTTGTTTTAAGGCTGAAATGTATTAACTATAGGCATATCGTGTGGGTAGCCTCCTTTTGCTAGAACACTCCAGTGACCTCATAAAAGCATGTATAAATAATAATTTCATATTTTACTGTACAATATCCATACATCTTCGTTTTCTACACACGATTCTCTATGAATGTCACACACCTCTCTGCCTCCCATTCAGAATTGCACTTGTGTTTAACACACTAATTAGACAACTGGAACAAACCGATTTGTCAGCTTTAGGAGCCAATACAGAAATCCACACATAGCAAAACAGTTCCAAGACGTTCGCACCCTTTTGTTTAATTATGCCGACAACCGTAAAAAGCTGACGCAATGGGTAGAGAATGAACGTCTTAGCTTTCTGCTTACGGCTGTTCTTGGGAATACTGTCGCTCTGATAAACGTTTAGCAAGCTGCGCTGAACCTGTGTCCAGAAACACAGTTGGGTCTTCATGAAAACTGTACGTTACTCATGTTTCATTTCAACCAAAACTGGAATATGTGAACAAAATTTAGCATGGCGCCTCAATATAAATTTGAACAAACATCAGGACAGGTATTCTCATGCTGCTGCATACCCTCAGTACGATGGACAGACACACGTGGGGAAAACAACTGGCGAATTGTTTGCAACTTACTGTCGCGAAAGCGCTAAGAAAATGGACGTATTTTACAACACGCACATTTACCCGTCCGAAAGCATAAAATTCGCCTAGATAAAATTATAAAATGCTGCTCCTACGACTCAAAAGACAGTTCTGTTCCACTACAAAATTCAATCAGCCAATCTTAATTAGGGAAGTACAAGCAGCAGTCCCGTTACAGGCCTGGGGTGGCCCAGAGGGTTCCAGGAAGTTAAGGTTCCCAGATTTCATGACAATGGCACAGGATGGTGGTAAGGTTGTAAGCCTTACGCACCGGCCGCCTTTACCCCCAGGAAATACACCTGGTACTCATTTATGTTAGAGGCTGAGTCGACCCCAGGGTTATAGTGCGACCGGAAGGATTATGTCACTGAAAAATTCCTATGACATCATCGGAAATCGAACCCGCGACCTGCCGGTTTGTAGCGTAGTGCTAATTAGGGAAGTAATCGTTGTTTATTCAGAGAATTAAACAAAGAACACATACATGCATTTTTCGGGTAAAAAGCATAGTTTTCTTTTAATTCTAAGGTAGTACGCCCGTCACATAGTAACCACTGAACTTCAAAGGCTTAACCACGTATACAGTAGTGTCGTTTTTGGTGGGGAAACCTGAGGGAAAGAGACCACTTGGAAGACCCAGGCGTAGATGGGATAATATTAAAAGAGATCTTCGAGAAGTGGGATGGACTGGATTGATCTGGCTCAGAATAGGGATAGGCTCTAATTAATGCGGTAATGAACCTTCGGGTTCCATAAAATGGGGGGAATTTCTTGACTTGCTTGTAAACTGTTAGCTTCTCCAGAAGGACTCTTCTCCGTGGAGTTACAGTTACAGCTATATAGTATCTTACTTCATTTCCAACATGTACTGAACAAATGTAAAAGCACATAATATTCTATCTGTCGCTTTGTTTTCAAATAAGATAAAGCTACTGCTGCTGTTGCCAGGTGTTCAAAACTCATACAATAAAAGCATGAAACTCTGAACAGGTTAATAATTACAAGACCCATGTGGAGGTTCTGTGTACTGCCTGCTCTACTGTCTTTGGGGAACATGCTGGTGCTTGAGACGATCATGCAGTCCTCGTGTGTGTGTGTGTGTGTGTGTGTGTGTCCATGAGCCCATGGGACGTTTTGCGTGAAATTACAGATAAGCGAAATTCTGCTGGAGGAACTCTCAATTCAGTATTTCCTACACTCAATAACACCAAAAATGCGAATGGAGAAACTTGTGAAGTGGAAACTACACATGATATAAGGCTCTGAATGTACGTATGCAAATGCAATAGATTTTGTAAAATTATACAGATTTTAGAAAGTGCAGCTATTGAATTTGAAGTACGGGTTTGTGTGACGCTGAAACCTGAACACTTAGAAAAACAGATCAGAAATACACACCCTGGCAGTTTCGACTTGTGGTGCTAGAGAAGACCAGCTGGACCGATCGTGTAAAAGTGAAAAAGCACTACACAAATTCAAGGAGAGAAACAACATACATTTAATGAAAGAATGAAGGCTAAACTGGATTGGTCGCTTCTTGCGTAGGAACTGCCTTCTGAAACACATTACTGAAGAAATGACAGAATGGACCGAGAAACGAAGAAGCAGACGTAAGCAGCTACTAGAAGCCTTAAGAAAAAGAGTAGACGCTGGAATTTGGTCGAGGAAGCACTAAATCTTACTCTATGGAGAACTGGCGTTGGAAGAGGCTACGGATCTGTCGCCGACAGACGTCATGAATGATTTTGCTGTAGCATTGACGCACATGACAGCCATATGAAAATTTTCATTCGGTTGATGGACCGCTGGAGTTTGGAGTGTGAAATTTTGTTTTACGATGTGATATCGACATTCATACGAATTTTTATGAAACACTGTGCGTAACAATACGTAACACCATTGCGACGACGGTCTTAATGAGGGCCCAACAAATGTAACGTGCAATACTTCAGCAACAGGCTACGTTCTTCTCAAAAGCAATTATTAGTATTATTATTGTTATGAAAGCTTGTAATAGGCCTACATGTTTACAAATGCAAGACAAAGTCTGACCTAAATACGATTTCACAATCGACATAAAAAATTAAAATGTTCAGCCATGAGTGAGGCTTAATTTTATTGTCGAATTACGAACTTCAGTCACCCACATAGGACAATTACAAGACAAGATTTGTATGAGCAAAAATCTGAGAAGCAGGAAAGTAATAATTCTGTTTATATAGAAGGCAGCACAAGTGACCGGTTGTGGTGACAGTCCAGTTAATGCGGTACTGTTAACAATGCTAACCTTTTGAGCACAAATATTTATGTCCAGGAATTACTTTGATGATGACAAAAAGGATTTTCATATATTGTGGGTCAAATTCTGCTAAACATCCTTAATGTCAGTTTACTAACCACTAAAGTTGGACATACGAACTTTCGTGGTCCTCCCTCCTGGCTGTGGCGGAAGTGTAACCGACTTCTGAGGTTGGGACGCCCATGAGGCGCAGTTACGTTGTCCCGAT
>JGI24700J35501_10929851_pt1 | contig 10388 bp, 7 predicted proteins | sample TergutTh196P1_FD_35501 | JGI IMG/M metagenome (IMG submission 35501) | reverse complement strand
AAAAAATTAATTAAAAGTTTTGATATAAACACATTTTGAGTTATTTTGGTTTCCATAATTGCAGAAATGCATAACTAGGATATGCTGTACTTGAATGTCCCTGCCTGAATTACATCAGTTAAAGCCAGGAAAATATGTCTGTCGCTTCTACGGACGTTTGTTTTTTTCCAGGATTCGAGTCTTCTGGGGTGTCATGCGTTGTAAAGAAGCTTAGCGTCTCCGACACGTCGGTGACGATTTACTCGTCGAAAAGGCGTAAACCCAGAAGTGTTCAATTTCGTCGGCACAGCTGTGAGAACCTCAAATCTTAAAACGGATTTCTTATAATAATACCACAAAATTTTAAAGAATACAATTCATCCAGTTACATTGAACAAGTTTATTTTAACTTTCTCAACAACACGAAGTCCTATCTACGTTTTTTCTTTTCGTTGTATTCCTTCTTTTGCTTCGCGTTTATATTTAATATTTTCTTTGCTTTCTCTCTCTCTCTCTCTCTCTCTCCCTCTGTCTTGAAACAGCACTCTTCTACTTCAAGTTCATCCTCCATTCCCCTTTCCGAACCTCTGCCTTTTCTACTCGTTACGCCTCACTCCTTCTACCCTGCACAGACCTTCACCCTCCTACCCGGAGCGCCATCTGATGATGTCAGCTGTGAAACAACATGCAGGTCGATACTCATGTTGCATCACAAAATTAGTCTTTTGAAAGATTTTGTATTCTAGAAATATACTTCCCTTCGCAAAGACCGCATGCTTTTTGTTGTTGTTATTTATAATTCCCTTGCTTTATTCAACATAAGACGAAAGACAGGCTACGTGGATAGTTGATAGCACTTAGGTCGTTGGTCGTACAGAGTACAATTAAGAAAGAGGGAAAATGTTTCTTTGCTAGGTTACTGGCGGAAGTAGAAATGTCTGGCAGCTTTGCAGAAAGACTAAATATTATTGATACTATAGACTTTCTAATTTTTTATTGGAATGCTATATTGTGAATATTAAAGCCCTACAATCCTTTCAAACTTCGGAATGCAAAGCTCCAGCCACACAGCGTAAAATCCCAGAAGACTCGAATCCTCCACTGTAACTTTGTCCTTCGTTTAGTAGGGACATAAAACTTGGTTGCTGCTATTAAGGGACTAATAGTTTAAAATAATTCATGTTTATAACGTGTAATAAATTCAGTCTGATAAGAATTCTTACCATCAAAGTAAAGTTAAATAGTAATATATTTTAAAATAAAATTACTTATGTGCCTGGGTCTTTGGACATTTCTGGATCACATTCAGACATACTTCACTCAGTAGGACTCCGCTGGATGAGTGATCAGTCCATCGCAGGGACCTCTACCTGACAGCACACCATAAGCACAAGAGACAGACTCCCATGTCCTCGGCGGGATTCGAACCCGCAATCCTAACGAATGAGAGGCCGCTAACCCATTTCTTAGACCGTGCGGCCACTAGGATGGGCATTAAATAGACATACACATGTTAATATTACAAGGCTTGTGTTGTAAAAATCAGCTGATGTTTAGTCTTACTGATGAGTAATTAATTTTGCTGGTAATGATCTGCCTCCGAAAGTATACCTACTTTGACGTAGTGGTGGGGTTGTGTGGTCACACAGTTCTGAGATCTATGCTGGCGGTGACGTAGCTGCTGGTAGGGCCTCCCATGTCAGACAGGTCAAAGGTGATGACCCGGACAAAGAGAGACACACTGGTCTTCCACGTTGTGGTTTGGGCGTGGGGCAACAACCCCACCCCATAGAAGGTTTGTTATGTTGAGAAGCTTCTAAAATTGAAGGAGATTCTACAGTCCACCAAGGACTGTAATGCTAGAAGAAGAAGAAGAAGAAGAAGACGATGATGATGATGATGATGATGACAACGATCTGTAAGATAAAATCAGGCAGAAAAATTTTGTAAATTGAAATAATATAGGATGTGTGCATATAACGTATCACTGTGGATCATTCCTTCGGTTATCATTCTTAGACCTTAAATTCGTGAATATTTAAAAAAAAACTGTAGAAGAGCTTCCCGTTTCCTAGCAACAAGCATACAAACAATTTTTATCGAGCTATTGTAAAGGCCGATATTTATGATAGCTCTCTGTTAGACTTTTATACTCTTATTTAAAATCTGGGTGCTCAATGTATGCGCTGCACCATTTCGTCAGCCTGAAATCCTTTTTCAAGTAGAACCGAGTCTGTGTCATTACAAGGACTGTTCCACTGCCTATGTCACAGAAAACACAGCCTTTCATAGTTATAAACACGATCATGCTTAGAATTTGTAAAAATACGCTGCTGTAAATATAAAGTTTTACTATTGACCGATTTTAAGTCAAATCGGATTGCAGAGACAAAATTAGATACATACTCCAAGTACGAAATTTTATCAAAATGGATCTGATGACAGTCGGGCTGCTCCACGAGAGATACGGACAGACAGACATACAGCTATCATGCTAATAATCCCTTTTGGCGACGGTACTGTGAATTTTTATTTCAATCTGTTAATTTTTCTCTTACAACAGGGTGCTGATGGGAATGTTTGTGGCAAACGGGCAAAAAGTCAATGGATGTTGAAGAACATTGTATAATGAAGAGGGTCATACTGAGGCTCTTCACGAACGTTATTACTAAGATAAAATCAAGAAAATCTTTATGCACGGAGCAATCAGTGGGGGTTGGATGTCTTTTAAAGAGCAAATATTTTCAATCCGAATACCAGAACTTACGACGCCGTATTTAAGATATAGATATAAATGATCAGACAAGAGAATCATTCAATGTCTATAATATGAGGATGTGATCTACATCCATACTGTTCAGTACAGGAAGCAGCACCATCGTGCTGTGGACATGAGAGCAAGAATTCGAGTTCAGCATAATGCGGGAAATCTCGCGACCAGTTGAGCTACTTAGACATTCTCAAGAAGGCGAGAAACTCATTGTTTGAGGTCGTTACTCATTCATCAACAATTTACGTGAAAAATTTTAAATGTGATAGAACTTGTGAAGAATTTCAGAATTTACTTTGCTACACGAATTTTCAGGGTCTAATGGTGGTGATTGTGAATATCACTATCTCTTTTAGTATGACGCCGTGAGAACTGGTAGATATGTACCGACATTTTAGAGGAAATGTTAGCCCCTTCATCTGTGTATAGGAATTTGCCTGTGGGTGGAGCGAGAGGGACATTATAACATATCTTTGTAATTTAACAAGACTTCGTGGCTAGACCATGATCTGACTTCTGTAATATTTGGCAAGCTGGGAAAGTTGGCCAAAATACTTTGTTACTTACAAATTCGCCAAGCACTTGTGTTACACCCTAGATTTTTTTTCTGAAAATGTGGCATAAATGACAAGGCGCAAATCAAAAGTTTTCCCGTAAGATGTAATTGAATAGGTAGCGGTTACCTTAATACAGTGCAGGCACCCAAAGAGCTTTAAACCGAACTTGAGACGGTGTAGATTAAAGAGTGATGTATAGTGCATTGTGGGGAGCGTTAAAGAAAAAGAGCGAAAAACAATTAGGGCGTAAAACAAGAGCGAAGTGTATACATTTTCCGATACGCTCTTCTTCCCTCTTTTGTACCCAGTAAGAACGCATATCTAGAACCTGGCAAAGGGCTTTACGTAATATCAATTTTCTTTTAGTTGCTATGTATCTCTCATTACCTTTTAAAGTGACATCTGCTGTAGGTAGATATTCTGCACCTACTTCAGATATTTACCCATTTCTACACCTAGTTTTAAACTGCCTTCACGAAGTGTGACTATTAGAGTTTTCGCGTATTTACAAAAAAGCCTCTAGTACTACGTCATTTGCTGTCAATTATAAATCGCTTTATTAAAGTCCTGTCTAATAACGATCCAGTCTGAAAATAAAGGTTGTACAGTTCATTATGATCACCTCCAGTAAGAGCCCTTTATCAAAAAGGCCTAGGGTGGATAAAGGAAAACTCCCCTTTCTACAAGGCCATACACCCGTTTATACTCTCAGTTTTATTGGGTTCGGAGCAGCTCAAGGATAAACGCAAACTTTGATGTTGGTGTTTGCATTGGAGCAATTATCAAAGGTCTGTCTGTGGTGCTGTGGGTTTTACACGGGTCGAAAGATAAGGGTGGGGAATGAAGGGGGTACTTTCCAGAATATAACAGCAGGACCCTCTTTTAGTGAGCCTAGCTCTCCTCTTTCTAATGTTTGTAGGGCTTTGCTGTGGAAAGGGGTAGAAATGGCCCATCAAAATGACGAATTACACACGGTGGTCCAGAAGACCGTAACTCAGAAGGCACAATAAATGCTGAATTCTGTGAGTAATTTCTGTGCCATACAGCTTTTTTTGTAATTGACTTATAAATTTAACGATGAGGATATTACCCCTGTTACAAGTTTTCAGTCACCTTTTCATTTATTTATAAAATACGCAAATCAGGAAATTTGTTGTGCTGCATTTAAAGATATAAAAACATATTTTTTAAATTCGTGTGACCGTGTATCGTAACAAATTTATTTATAATAAAACCAACTAGATGCACTAATTTCCCAGATTTATTCTGGCATGAAACTCTACACGTTTCAGACAGTTCGTCTGTCCATCATCAGGAGTTTATTCACTGTACATTCAGCAGTGGTATATGTCGTACTGAAATTTCACAAATCGATAAGGATTACTATTAATTACTAGTAATTCTTATCCATATTGAAATTTCACAAATGGTTGAGAATTATTAGTAATTACTACTAAATTTCACAAATGGGTAATAATTACTAGTAATTACTAGTAATTCTTATCCATTATGTGAAATTTCAGTATGGCACGTACCATTGCTGAGTGTACAGTGAATAAACTCCTGATGATGGACAGAGTAACTGTCCGAAACTTGTAGAGTTTCATGCCGGAATAAATTTGTGAATATAGTGCATCTGGTTGGTTTTATTATATAGAAAAATATTAAAACACATTAAAATACACACACCTGTAGAAGTCCAAACAAAAAATTTCACAATTGCATGAAGAACAAGACATCTGAGAATTCCGTCCTATTTTTTCTAATATCTGTTGATACTTTGCAACCCTTTCTTACCTTACACTCTATATCTTTTAAACTCTGAGAAACTAAGACTTGTTACCACAAAGTTTCACATATCGAATCCCCTTTAATTAGAAATATGCAAGTTGTATTATTTTACATTTAAAGGCCAGTCAAGAAAATGTCGGAAAAACAAATATCCCTTATGATTAACGCTATAAGATACGGACATGGTAAAAGAAAAATACCTGGAAAATTATATCTAATAATACATAAATATTTACAATACATATATATTGTACTAAAATTAACGAAAAATTACCTAAAGAACTTAGTCCCTATAGGCAATTTATAGGTTTTCGCATGTTAGTATTATGTGTATTCATATTCTTTATTAATACTCTCTATATACTTTATTGCTTAAGTATAATTAAAGCTAACATACTACTTCTGGTTCCTCTGTTTTTAATCACTGTAAATTTCCTGAAGGTGATAGTAAAATGAAGGAAATGTTTCGAAAGAAATAGAGTCTTTAATGATAACGATATTTTTTTGAATTAAGGTTTTTATTATGATGGTTATATGAAATAAACTCAAATAAAAGCAAAGATAAAGATGTTAATTTTATGGACATAAAACATAAAAATGTTAATTTGCTGTTGCATGAATGGAATAATTTTCGAATAAATGTTTCTTGTCGTTATGTAATTTTTATCAGAGCCGGAAGGGTTAACGATGGAAAGAAAACCAGCGCCTGGCGGAAACCAATACAGACAGTTTAAATCACAAGTTGAAAATACCTATCACTGTTGGAAAAGTCTAAAAGATTATCTTTGTTTCATGCGAGGAAAATCACTAACCAGCTTTATCAGTGCTGTTTTTTCGACACGAGAAAGCTCGTGTCTTTTAACGTCTTTGGGCAGTGCCTTCTAAGTGTATTTAAAATCGCGACGTTACCTTGTTTAGGCTGACTTCCATATCACTTCTGTTAAATCTGTGGCGGCTATTTAATTTTAAAAGTTTAGGGTCTTTGTGTTTTAGACAAGATTCTGACCTTAAAACAGAAAGTATTAAATTATATTTATCTTACAATTTTTGAAAATCGTAAACATTCCTTCAATAGAGTTTTTAAATAATCTATAATTTTCAATCAGAGTATTGAATTCAGAAAAGATTTAACGTTGATGGATACTTATGAATTGAAAATTTGGATACCTTTAGAATTCTGTCATCATTATTTATCTTAAGATTCAATCTCAAATATCGCCTGGAATGACAAAGAGAAATCTACAATTTGACTCTTTTTAATACCTATTATCCTTGCCTAAATTCAATATTGTACTTTCTAAACGCAAAAATATATTTAACATTAACTGTTCCATTTTCTTACCTCTTGTGGCCAAAGTAATGATAATTCCAAATATTAAGCAAGTTGATATTTTCTTCAATTCGTATCTCCCTCATTGGCTTGCTGTGAAATTCATTTGACAGGTATAAATAATTATGTTTTGGAATTATATACTTTTTAAGTTTAAAATTAAGTGTACGTATAGATAGTAGCAAGGTTAAAACCCACCCCTTACATTTGCTACGAGATGTACATATCAGGTCACGTCCTCCTTGTACTTCATTCAACTTGGAGGTGACAGTGCATATTTGACCAAAACATTTAAAGAATTTCAGTACACTAGACCTTTCGACAGAAAATTCTCAAAAACCATTAAGAAATAAGATTACAGTGAAGAAAACGTTTTATTATGTACGATATTTTAAATTTAGGCGCGTTTTGTGCTAATGGAAATTCATATGGGTTTGTGTTGTGTCATGGCCGTCTGGTGTGAAAGTTGGGATAAATGTTTTCGGTCTTTTCTGTAACTGCTATCCTTAGCTGCAGGGGAATGAAGAATGACTGTACGCAAGAACGAAACAGATGACAGAAAGGAGGAGGGGGTGGCAAATTCGTTCAGAGGGAGGATATATGAAAGAGGGAAATGGGGTGGAGAAAATTCACAATCACACAAGTTGGACAACAATTATCTGCCTTCTGTTTGCTATTTTCTGTTTGGTTTTCCAGTCACTGAATGTGTAACGGCCCGTAATGTGGCAAGGATTTTCGAAATGAAATATTTGTTGGCTCCAATTCGGCCGAAGAATCGTCGTTCAACCTTCTTAGAATCAGAGAAAAACTCCTCTGTTATTGTTGCTGTAATTAAGACTTTCCCTTGTAGTTAAGCAGAACTTTCAAAGTCCTGATCTTGTTTGTGAAAACGTGACGGATTAATCTGGATCGACCATCACTGCGTTGATACAGTGCGTAATTATCCATCGCTACAAAATATTTAAAAATAATATGAGGCCTATATGCAGTATTTTGTTAAAAATTTTATTGAATATCGCGTGAATTCTAAAGTAATTGCTGTTAAAAAAGTAAAAATTCTGCTTAGCAGAGAAATAAGCTTACTATTAATTTAACAATGTCTTAACATTTGGCTCTTTATAACATCCTAAAATATTATACATCCAATTAAATCGCTGAATGTACGTAAAATACAGGAATATTATTTGCTGTTTAGAATTAGTATTATGACATATAAACCTCGTAACACACGCAATGATTTAGATTAAAATACATAAACTGCAGAACCAAATATGTTCTTACGTATTTTTCGAATTGCAATGGCTCGAATTGCTGTTGAATTTAATGATTGGCCTTCATTGTGTCCGATCTATTTAACATGTGTAAAGTTTCCAACAATGGAAAACTGTTTTCGTGTTTTTATTCCCACCAGAACTACGGTAAGGTCTGTGTTTCTTTGTGTGTCTGTATTGCCCTGTGTCGGTAATGGAAAGGCGCTGGGTCAATTCCCCCCTCCAAGGAATCCTACCTCATGCTTACCAACAAGATTCCGAATCCCGGATAAAGTGAGGACCTGTGACACTTCGTTCTATAGCGACATACAGATACTGCTGAAGCTCATGGTTACATTTGTCCTTTGAAATATGTTAGTCACTAAAGTACTTATTACGAATTAGACCAAAAAGATGCACACAATTTAATGTTTTAAACTCCTACATGTTTCGGGCCTCACTGACCCATCGCTGCAACCTAGGGAGTGCTCTAATTACTGTGTACATATTCACATCTTCAAATCGTACATTGATATCACCGCAGTTCCGTAAACTAGAGAAGATGGTATGGCTTAGCAATTGTTTTGTAAAGCTGCACTCTCTGATGATGAACCAGTGGGGTCTGAAACAAACAGAGATTTGTAAATTAAAACATTAATGTGTGTGCATCTTGTTGGTCTAATTGTAATAATTATATAGAAGACATGAAGTGAAATCTGTGAATTTCGCTGAAATATATTAAAATATAAGGTGTTACATCTGTTAGACACAAAAAGTTGTTATAGTTTTTAGGGAAATAATCACTATTTATGGCGGCAGACATGCGGAATATATAAATAAATTTTCGGGAAAAAAAAGAAGAGTTGAATCGCATGAAGGACAGGAGCAGGTCGTAAATAGTTACAATTTTGCTAGAAATGTTAATGGCTTCAGGTATGATGCAAAATGTGTGCTGCTGTCACTCTTATTATTGTCATAAAAACAATTTCGTAAATAAAAGTCACAGTAATTTTCATACCCAAAATATTCAGTTACAGCCTAGGTAGTTTCCTAGTACTGGGTCTGAGAAATTTTCAAGCGGAAGCTAGTCTCTTGAGCAACGATTGCCATAAAGGATTGACAGAAGAAAAAGAACAATTACCCTAAATGAACAGAACCTCATTTCTCGCAAATATGCTTCTCTTGCCACCCCATGTACAGAGTATGTAATTAGATCGTTCAGGCCCTTAACATTCTTCTCTAGCCCGGAATAAAGTTACGACGCATAACTTCAAGGTGATGGATTTATAAATCACAAGACTTGTACGTCAGAGCCAGACTGGCCACATTGCTTGTCTGTGGTGGCGAAAATTTAGTATAAGTGTTGTAGTATAAATTCACTTACGGTAATTTTATGGTAAATTACTTAATATGGCCATTTAGGTGTTATTTAATGTTACTCAAAGACGGCATAGCAACTGTAAACTAAGCAGGGCTAAATTAGGAAGAAAGAGACATGAGAATTTTTTCGAAAGTACATAAAAATTTCTTCTTGTTCTTCATTTTAATTAAGCCCTTAGCTGGTTACAGAAATTTGTGTCATAAAATCCTTGTTTCTCACAAGAACCCAGGAGTTTTAAAACGTATTTCATTAGACAAATTGCAGGATAAGTAGAATGGCAAGCTAAAATACTTCTGGATATTACAAATAAAAATTGGAACGGGCTTGAAAATGTTTTTCAGATTGCTGACTAACAGTGTTGTTTGAAATGCCTGTAGTGGCTATATGGGGTCAAATATGGTCAAAAAACAATTTTGAATAATAAACATGCAGGGGACATTTAGGAATCAGTTGTGTGGGTAAACCCAAAACTTAACTCTCCAGTGTAAAATGTACCATGTCTTTCACGAACAGGGGCCACACACTCTGAACCTTAGTCACCAGTTGAATTCCTCGCAAATTGTTGCTGAAGCTTATCACCAGCTGTCAGCAAGCAGGGGAGATGCGAACCGGGTGGCTAGGAATGGAATTGATAGCTTAATACTGGCAAAATTGCAGAACCATCTCGCTTCATTGCTGTTGGCCCCTCCCTCGATTAGCGGTCTGCTGGCCTGAGTACAGTCGACAGTCTCTGAACGACTCCAGTATTGTACCAACAGAGCAGACTGGTCACTAGTGTGTCCCTCACTTCTGTCGCATTGTGGTACTTAACCATGAATGGGAAAAGGCGGTTGAAGTTCCCCTCACTCCGACTAGACTAGACGTCTGTGCATACCCTAAAGGTCGTGGCCTAGGGTGTCAATTGCCTCAATAAGCTCTCATTTATGTCACGACCTTACATTTACGTGCAGAGTGATGTATGGTTTAGCTTCGGCATGGGCTGGAGTACGGCCTACATAGTAAAAGAAGGTGACAGTGATTTCTCATCCAGAATAATGTGAAAATTTGCTTTCCATTTTCAAGCCAGCTGCTGTGCGGATGGCGTCATTACCTGTTAGATGGTGACTGGACTTAAATATTATGTCGTTTCCAGGCACACATTATTAGTTCTACTGGGCTTCCTATCTAGAATGAAGACTAATGCTGTGCCTCGCAGGGGTTATATGTTTAAGCCTTCTGACTGGACATGGTTCGTTTAGGTGTTCAGGGGTTAGAAGTTCATTCCTTACTGATTCCGGCAGGCCTATTGAATTTTATTATGAATTTTTGTTTCAAATGTCTAATAATCTGA
>JGI24700J35501_10929853_pt1 | contig 10391 bp, 15 predicted proteins | sample TergutTh196P1_FD_35501 | JGI IMG/M metagenome (IMG submission 35501) | reverse complement strand
GGGGGGGTACATTTTAAATAGCCTCCTTATAATCCTTTACTATAATCCCAGCACAGATAAACCGAGGTAACTCCTTATAAAAAGCCGCCCAGTTTAACGGTAGCAATACTGTATCATATTTTGCCCCATTATGTCAAATTTTTTTTGCGATTATTTTTTGAAAATTTTCCTGCACAAAAAATTGCACACCACAAATTACGTATGCTATAATAGGCAAGGAAGTAAAAATCCGATGTGGCAACCGACAGCCACTCATACAAAATAGCTTAAAAAGGAGCAAAACCATGATCAACAAACGAATAGCAATCGCCGGCTACGGCAACATCGGCCACCACGCCGCCGCCGCCGTAACCGCCGCACCAGACCTAGAACTAGCAGGCATAATCCGCCGCCACGACCGCGGCAACCTAGACGGCATCCCCATACTCAACGAACAAGACGACCTCGCCACCCTCGGCACAGTCCACGCCGTCCTCCTCTGCGTTCCCAGCCGAGAAGTCGAAAAATACGCCACTCACTACCTCAAACTCGGCATCAACACCGTCGATAGCTTCGACATTCACTCGGAAATCGTACCCCTCCGCAACCGCCTAACCCCCATCGCCACCGCCCACTCCGCCGTCGCAATCATCGCCGCTGGCTGGGATCCTGGCACCGACTCCCTACTCCGCATTATCCTAGAAGCCGCCGCACCTTTCGGCATAACCTACACCAACTTCGGCCCTGGCATGAGCATGGGACACAGCGTTGTAGCACGTTCAAAACCTGGCGTAAAGGACGCAATTTCCCTCACAATCCCACTCGGCACGTCCCTCCACCGCCGCATGGTTTACGTCGAACTCGAACCCACCGCAACCCTCTCCGCCGTAACCGCCGCCATAAAAGCCGACCCTTACTTCGCCAACGACGAACTCCACGTCCAAGCCGTCCCCTCAATCGCCGCCCTATCCGACACAGGCCACGGCGTAACAATGACACGCAAAGCACGTTCCGCCCTATCCGACAACCAACTATTCACCTTCGATATGCGCATAAACAACCCAGCCTTAACCGCTCAAATAATGCTATCCGCCGCCCGCGCCTCCTTCCGCCAGCCCCCTTCAACCTACACTCTCCCCGAACTCCCCCCCATCGACCTACTACCAGGCTCACGCGAAGACATTATTGAACGCTTAGTTTAAGCATAAAAACCGTGGGGCTCTGCCCCACACCCCGCAAGGGGACAAGCCCCCTTGACCCCCAACTTTCGCTCTTTTTTGGGTCATGGGTAGGCTTTAACAGCAACACATTTGTAACGATTAGTTTAGAATGGAGATTTTTTATGACGATTGCTAATTTGATAATTGAGAGTCGCTTGAAAGGCGAGAAGATTGTGTTTTTTGGGGGAGGAGGATAGAGCGATTCATGTGGTGGTGGCGGTCAGTCTTTCCGACCTTTTTGAAATTTGCGAAATGAGACGATTTTGTATGCGAAAATCTGACGTTGCGGAAACATCACATCGAATTTAAAGCAGCCACCTGCGGATGAAAAATTAAAATGTGCCATATGGCGAAAATGGTAGGATTTGCAAAGTAAGATTGGCGAACAGGCACGGAGTGCAGATGTATGCGATTGCGGGCGGATACTATCCGCCCCTACGAGAGAAATATGAAGACGGCAGAATTAGTAACCGTTCCAACCGTAAAAAAATAAAGATAGCGAATAAATATCCGCCCAAACCGTAAAAAAATGCAAACCAACAAAAAATAAACCAAGACCCATCAAAAACGAAAGTTGGGGGTCAAGGGGGCTTGTCCCCTTGCGGGGTGTGGGGCAGAGCCCCACGGTTTTAAGGCTAAAAAGGAGAAAAAATATGGAAATAATAGTGAATGTAGTGGGGCATGGAGAGCGGCGAGTTGAGCAGGGGATGACCTTGCAAGGGCTCTGTGATGAGTTTACCTTTGATAGGGAGATTTTGCTTGCGAAAGTGGATAACCAGTTGAAGGAGCTTTTTGCACCGCTTATGTATGATTGTAGTGTGGAATTTTTGGATATTAGTGATGCCAATGGGTATCGTGCGTATCAAAGGAGTGTCTCGTTTCTGATGATTTACTCGGCGAAAGCGGTGCTGGATAATACTAGGGTCGTGATTGCCCATTCGATAAATAAAAATTATTATTGCGAATTGCCCAATGTCGAGGTTAGTGATGAAATTTTGCAGAAAATCGAGGACAAAATGAGAGAAACGGTGGAGAAAGATCTGCCGATTGAAAAGTTCTCGCTGCCGCTGGAAACTGGTATGAAAATTGCGGCGGATTTGGGGCTCTTTGATAAGGTGGAGCTGCTGAAATATCGTCGGACTTCTTCGATAAATTTTTATCGTCTTGATGGGCTGTATGACTACTTTTATGGGCAAATGGCACCGAGAACGGGCTGTTTGTCGAATTTTAAGCTGGTCAAACGGTCGAAAGGCTTTATTTTGCAATTCCCAGCGGCGAGCCATGACTATGAATTGGCGGAATCTGCCCCTTATTCCAAGATTTCCGAGGTCTTTGAGGAATCTGGGCAATGGGCGAGAGTGCTGAAAATTGACACGGTTGGGTCGCTGAATAGCAAGATTGTTAGCACTGGGATTGAGGAAGTTATCAGGGTAACAGAGGCGTTGCACGAGAAGAAAATGGCGAATTTGGCGGATATGATTGTGCATAATCGGAAGCGTGTTGTGCTGATTGCGGGCCCGACTTCCAGCGGCAAGACGACTTTTGCGAGCCGCTTGGGTGTGCAGTTGAGGGTCAATGGCGTTACGCCGCACGTCATTTCACTTGACAATTACTATGTTGACAGGGAATTTACGCCACGAGATGAGGACGGAAATTATGATTTTGAGACGATAAAGGCACTGGACGTACAGACGATAAACGCCAATATCAAGGCGTTGCTCGGCGGCGAGACGGTGGATTTGCCCACGTTTAATTTCCTGACTGGGAAGCGAGAATATAAGGGCAATAAGTTGGCATTGTCGCCCAATGATGTGTTGATTATGGAGGGGATTCATGGGCTGAATGGGCTAATCGGCGGCGATATACCAGTCGGCGAGACTTTTCGCATTTTCATTTCGGCACTCACGCAGTTGAACGTGGACGACCATAATCGGATTCCGACGACGGATACTCGGCTCGTGCGGCGGATTGTGCGCGACCACCATTTCCGTGGATACTCGGCGGCGCGGACGATTGCGATGTGGCCGTCCGTCATGCGTGGCGAGGGCAAATATATTTTCCCATTCCAGGAAGAGGCGGACGCATTTTTTAACTCGGCGTTGGTCTATGAAATGTGTATGTTAAAACAGTTTGCGGAGCCGCTGCTGTTTGGGATTGAGCGGAGCGACCCTGCTTACACGGAGTCGAAGCGGTTGATAAAATTTTTGGACGGATTTTTGGGTGCGACTAGCGAGTTAGTGCCGTCAAATTCGATTTTGCGAGAATTTATCGGTGGGAGTGCGTTTTCCAATGGGCATTAAATGGGGCTGGGCGGCTGTTGGGCTGGGGGCGGCTGTTGGTGCTGTGGGCTATGCGGCGAGTTTGCATTTGAATTTGCGGCATGAGAACGTGGCTTTCAAGGGCGTAAAAATGGGCGGATTGCGGATTTTGCATATTTCGGATTTGCATAGTCGGTATGCGGACAGGGTGCATTGCGATATTTGGCGGTCGGTGCTGGGTTTGGAATTTGACTTGGTGGCGATTACGGGGGATATTGTGCAGCGGCGTGCGGAGCAGTTAGAGCCGCATATGCCTGGGTTGAGGGCGTTGGCTAGGCGAGCACCGGTTTTTTACGTGGACGGCAATCACGAGCGGACTTGTTACGAGGAAGTGGCGTACACATTGCGGAGTATAGGCGTGATGGTGCTGGATAATTGGAAGAAGGAGTTTGAGCGGTTCACGGTCTATGGGTTTCGGGATTTCGAGTACATCATGGAGGAGAGTTCGGTTGGAGTGAGGGAGTTGTTGCTTGACATAGCTCGAGATGAGAAATTCAAGGTAATTTTGGTACATCAGCCGCAGATGTTGGATTATATTTTGCCGTATGTGAGGGGTTCGGCGTTGGTGTTGGCTGGGCATACGCATGGTGGGCAGGTGCGGTTGCCGTGGTTGCCGACGTTGTTTGCGCCGAATCAGGGGGTTTTGCCTCGGTATGGGGATGGTTGGTATGGTGCTGGGGATGTTCGGATGTTTGTTTCTAGGGGGGTTGGGGCTACGGTGTTTCCGTTGCGGTTGTTTAATGCGAGTGAGGTAGCATTACATAAAATAAAATAACCGTAAAAGCGAGCAAAAGTTGCAAGCCCAACCCAAGAGCCAAAAAATAACGAACGAGCGGGTCAAGGGGCGCGCCCCTTGCGGGGTGTGGGGCAGAGCCCCACGGTTTTATGTTTTGAAAGGAATGAGAAATGGGACAGAAAGTGATTTTTAGTTATGTTGGGTCTATGTTTGGGGGGTTGTTGTTTGCTGTTGCGATTAATTTGATTATTGTGCCGCATGGGCTTTATAGTGGGACTATTACGGGTATTGCACAAATGCTTGAGTCTATTTTGCTTGAAGCTTTTGGAGTTAGTCTGCCCGAGGGGTCGAATATTACGGGAATTATTATTCTGCTCTTGAATATCCCGCTGCTCGTGCTTGCTGTGAAAGTAACTAGTAAAAATTTCCTGTTTAAGTCGATTGTTACGATAATTTTTACGTCGGTGGCTATGTCGGTTATACCTATTCCAGCAGTACCGCTTATTGTTGAGCCGCTGACTGCTTGTATAGTTGGCGGTGTCCTGGCGGGCTTTGGTGGAGGGTATACTCTGCGGTCGGGCGGCTCGGGCGGCGGGACTGATATTATTGGGATATATTGCTCGGCTAAATATCCCGATTTTACCGTGGGCAAAGTTTCTATTATAATTGGCGTGATTGTGTTTAGCTATGCTTTTTTCGCCTATGATTTTAACACGGTTATTTATTCGGCGTTGTTTACGGCTTTTTATGTGGTTGTTTTGGATCACACGCATTTCCAAAATATTAAGACTAGTGCTTTGATTTTCACGGCTAACCCTGAGGCGGTTCATTCGGTGGTACATAGTCTTGGCAGGGGTGCGACTTGCTGGGAGGGCAAGGGTGCGTACACGGGGAAACATTCTCACATTTTCACGACTGTGGTTTCAAAATATGAAATAAATCAGCTAAAACGCATAGTGAACGGTGCCGATCCTCACGCTTTTATCATTTTCAACAACAAGGTGGATGTGAGCGGTAATTTCGAAAAGAGGCTGTAAGGTCGTGGGGCTCTGCCCAGACCCGCAAGGGGCTCTGCCCCTTGACCCCGCCACTTTGAAAAGTGGACAAACTTTAAATTTTGGGTTGGTTTGTTAATGGCAGATTTTGTTGGATTTTTGTAGGGGCGGATATTATCCGACCGTGATTTTGGGAGGGTTGGCGATTGATGGCGGCTCGGTGGGTGTCATGTTGGGGTCTATTATAATGGAGAAAGCGGCGTATACTTCGGCGTTGCGGTTGCTTGTAACTTTGATGTTAATTTCTCGGAATTCGTCAGTCAGATTTATGGTAAAAAGTCCTCGTGCATTTCTCCTAATGATGTAATTTTCGCCGTCAGAGTCTACTATATGACTAGGGAACAAATTGTCCACCTGCCACGTGATAATGCGACTATGATTGTTCATTCTCACTGGGACGAGTTGCCACTGATGATTGTAAACAGAGGCATTAATCCGCAATTCTACAGTTTCACCGTTCGGCAAAATTCTTATATAACTGCCATCTCTGCAAAATTCGACATCGATTTCGTGAAAAATAAAATGAGTTTCTGGGTCGGCAGATATTAAACTAATCCATGCAATATTCGCATTTCTGCTTTCGTTTATCGCAATCGCCACCGCAAATGTAATCCCGACAATAATTGCAAATATTAATTTTTTATATTTGGCAGCTTTCGGCTCGATTGCAGGGTTTGGGCTGTTTTTTGTTTGATCGTTCATAGTGTTCTCCTCTACTCCTTCCTCTGCCGAAAATGCAAACCCGTTACAACATACTCCCGAACATAACGAAAATACCCAACCGTAACAAAAATGAAAATAACGGCAGATACAGCATTTAGCCACCTCATTCCCCATTCGATGGCGACAAACATTGTGATTATACAAATACCTTTGACAAAAACAGAAACACCCACAAAACACGAAAATTTATAGGCGTTCAACTCGTCCATTATCTTGAAATACCTCTCCTCGCCAAGTGCTTTAATACACACACCCACCGCTTCGGACTGGATAAAAAATCGAGCCGAATACAAAACAAGCATCCCAAAAAGTATCGCAGCAAACGCAACCATCCCTACCTCCTAACTCAACAAATACAACCCACACTCCAACCGCTTCCTCTGCAACTGACAAAAAACCTCATCAGGCAACCGTATATCCCCACCCAAACTATACGAACTCGCCATACACCCGCCGCTACAAAAATACCTAGCAAAACAGCCCCTACACTCAGGCTTGCTATAAACATTACACATCGAAAATGCCGCCGTGTCCGCCGTTACACCAGTCTCCAAACTCCCCAAATAAAATTTCCCACTGTCAACTCCAACAAACTGATGACAAGGGTACAAATCCCCCTCGGGCGTAACCGCCAAATACTCCGTGCCAGCCCCACAGCCCGTTATCCGCTTGGCAACGCAAGGCCCATTCTGCAAATCTATCATAAAATGGAAAAATTGAAATCTCGGATTGGCTTTCAGATAAATCGCCAATTTCTCGTACTCCGCACATAAAATCGGCACGTCCTCGGCACGAATCGCATAGGGCGACCCAGCCGCCGCCACAACAGGCTCCACCGAAATATTCCGAAATCCCAACTCCGCCATATGCAACACATCTTGCGAAAAGTCCAAATTCTCGTGCGTATAAGTGCCACGCACATAATAACTCTTATCTCCACGAGCCTCAACCAACTCCAAAAATCTCGGAACAACCATATCATAGGCACTCGCTCCGCCCACGCACGGCCTCATCCTATCGTTGACTTCTTTCCGTCCGTCCAAACTCAATACAACATTGTCCATCTCGGCGTTGATATACTCGATTTTCTCCGTGTCAAGTAACAGCCCATTTGTGGTAAGCGTAAATCTAAAAATTTTTCCAGCCGCCTTTTCTCGGAATTTTGCATATGCCACAATTTCCTTGACCACATCAAAATTAAGCGTAGGCTCGCCCCCAAAAAAATCTATCTCCAAATTCCGCCGTCCCTCCGAGTTTTCTATTAGAAAATCCACGGCTTTCCTGCCAACCTCCGCCGACATCAGTCCGCCGCCGCCATAATCGCCCTCGCCAGCGAAACAGTACCGACATCGCAAATTACAGGCGTGGGCAATATGCAGACACAACGACTTGACAACCGCTTTCCGCCCAGCCATAGCTTGCCGCTCGGCTTTTTCTCGGCTTGCAGAAAACAGCTGCCCTTTTCCACGCAATTCCTCGATTTCAGCCTGTGCAACCGCTATTTCAGCCGCCTCATATCCCTCAACTGGCAACTCGTTAATCAACCGAAAAGCCAACTCATCCACCACATGAACCGCTCCACTATTCACGTCCAATGCGATATTTACGCCATTCATACTAAAACTGTACATAATCCACCCCATCTATGTCAACAATGATTTCATTATACCTCATTTTGTCGGCTGTGTCAAATTTTTCGCAATTATTTTTCATCGCCGAAATGCACTAAATTGTACGGATAATATGGTGCATTTTTCAGCACGGAATCGTCAAATCCGAGAATTTTCGCCACCGCACCGCTCTCAAAACTCCAATATCCGCAATATGTGCTACGGTCATAGTCGAATTTGCCGTCTTTATCTCGTTGGTGGCGACCGTGCCAAGCGGAGTCTCTGTTGCCTTGATACCAGGTTTTTTTGAGATATGTCAACATATAGTCGGCGGACTGTTTTATCACGATTAGCCGCAATCCCTGATGTAAATGCAAGAAAAATCTAGGGGCTAACAATTTGTCGGGAACTTCCACCTCTGGCATACGAGAATGGGCTAAATATCTGCACAGCCAGTCGTTCCATATTTCCTGTGCCATGCCAAACAGTTTCCGAAATCCGTCCATATCCGAGTCCAGCAAAACCCCCAGCGACAGCAATGTCAAAACATCCTCGTACCAAAATTCAACTCCATCCAAAAAATCCAAATTCAGAAAAATATGGAGCATTTCCTCATAAGGTTCTACAAGTGTAGAAATGGGGTCGCCCTTTGAGTATTTGGCAAACCAAATATTTTTTCTAATCATGTAAAAGTGCCATTTTGTAAATGTTATTCGGCTCTCCGCAATCTCGCCGTTTTCAAGCCATTCTTCGTATTTTTGTAACTTATGCTGCTCACGTGCGATGTACGCCTGAAAATACTCGGCGTTTCTTTTTGGGTCTCTCATGTGGGTTCTCCTTTCTGTTGCAACATGCCGATTGCTGCTAAAAATTCTGTTGGCGTGTGGATAAATGATTCTGGCGGATAATGCTTTGTGTTGCCAGTTATTAAGTCGGCGTTGCAATGTTTTGCGACATCGTAAAATGGGCGGTCGGTTTCGTCTGGCATGGGAAAAGTGCTTGCGAGGGGTTGACAAAATAGCCCAAGCCGCTCCAAATGTTCAAAAAACTCTTGCCGCTCCTCATTGATAAATTTAAAATGTCGCCTTGTCAAAACATCCCTATATTCCGCCAAAATTTTATCGTTGTAACAAATTTGTAATTGCGAATTTTTTACCATGTGCAGAATTTTAGCAGGTTTGCCATTTGGGGATATAAATGCAGACACAATCACGTTTGTATCGACAATTACCCTGTTTTCTTCTCCTTGTGGCACGGTCATTTACGCCCCCACCTCTTCTAAAATTGGGATTGAAATTTCTTGCAATGTCGATTGCCCTTGCAAAGGCTCTATCTTCGGTTTAGTCGTCGCCATTAAAGCCTCTTCTTCACGTTTTTCACGACGGCAATCCGCTATTATAGCGTTTATTTCGTCCAAAGTCATTTCAGAATTGCCGTTTAATACGGATTTTTCTTGCATGGATTTCATGGCAGCACCAAATCTTTCCAACGATGCCTTCTCCTCCTCCGTCAAAATGCGTTTATTTTGCGGAGCGGCGATTTTTTTGAGACGTTCAAATCGCTCTCTATTCCGCCGCACGTCCTCGTCCTCGTACTCAAACGGCAAAGTCTTCGCCGTAATCGCCCTATTCACAAAGATATTCGCCGCTTGCGAGGCGTTGATTCCAAATTCCTCACATAGCTTATCAAATTCCTCACGCTGGCCGTCTTCTAAATAAATGGTAATATCCATGATTTTCTCCTATTCTAAATACTCTAAATACTCCAAAAATTCCGTTGGCGAGTAGATAAATGGCTCGCTTGGATAATGCTTTGCGTTGCCTGTTATTAGCGTGGCGTTGCAATACTTTGCAACATCGTAAAATGGGCGGTCTGTTTCGTCTGGCATGGGGAAGGTGCTTGCAAGCGGCTGGCAAAGCAGCCCAAATCGTTCCACGCTCCTAAAAAATTTTTGACGTTTTTCATTGCTAAACTTAAAATGTGGGCGTGTCAAGACTTCCCTATATTCCGCTAAAATTTTGGCATTATAGCAAATTTCTAATTCCGTATCCATGACCATGTCAACAATTTTGGCAGGTTTGCCATTCGGAGACATAAATGCCGAAACTATCACGTTTGTATCTGCTACTACCCTTTTTTCTTGCTCTCTCTGTGGCACAATTATGCACCTACTTCTTCCAAAATTGCACTCGGAATTCCTTGTAATATCGGCTGCTCATGTAAATGACTTTTGGTTTTCGCCAAAGCCTCTTTCTCACGCATTTCACGGCGGCAATCAGCTATTATATCGTTTATTTCGTCCAAAGTCATTTCGGAATTGCCGTTTAATACGGATTGTTCTTGCATGGATTTTACAGCGGCTTTCGCTTCCGCTATTATCACCTTGTCCTCCTCCGTCAAAATGCGTTTTTTGCGTGGAACGGCTGTTTTTTTGTCATACTCAAACCGCCCTCTTTTCCAACGCACGTCCTCGTCCTCGTACCCAAACGGCAACGTCTTAGCCGCAATCGCCCTATTCACAAAGATATTCGCCGCCTGCGAGGCGTTGATTCCAAATTCCTCACATAGCTTATCAAATTCTTCACGCTGGCCGTCTTCCAAATAAATGGTAATGTCCATGATTTTCTCCTATTCTAAATGCTCTAAATGCTCCAAAAATTCCGTTGGCGAGTAGATAAATGGCTCGCTTGGATAATGCTTTGCGTTGCCTGTTATTAGCGTGGCGTTGCAATGTTTCGCAACATCGTAAA
>JGI24700J35501_10929855_pt1 | contig 10394 bp, 4 predicted proteins | sample TergutTh196P1_FD_35501 | JGI IMG/M metagenome (IMG submission 35501) | reverse complement strand
CATAATGTTCTCCGTGATTACAAACATTTATAACAAGAAAACCAAAGGACCTACCTTAATGGAATTGTTCACAGCCACAGGAAAACTTTTTTTTTTTGGACAACTAGAGATGTTCAATGTGTGCACCACGGGTGACACGACACACATTGATATGATATTCAAGTGCTTGCCACACACGCGTCAACATGTTGACACATGTGTGGCAAGAACTTGAATATCGTATCGACGTGTGCTGTGTCACCTGTGGTGCACTCATCAAACATCTCTAGTTGTCAAAAAAATAACTTTTTCAGTTCTCCTGTGGCTGTGAACAATCCCATTAAGGTAGGTCCTTTGGTTTTCTTGTTATAAATGTTTGTAATCATGGAGAACATTATGAAATGCCCTGTACTTAGAGATTTTGGTATTTACAAATGAATGTGTTCATTTTGTTTATACACATGATGACACTGGGGTATGTGATGTCACAGTTAGTTAAAGAACTGCACTAAAAATGTTATACCAGAAAACACATCTGAATAAAACAACAGTGTCAACTTAACACTGCACTACAAGCCAGAAGGTCACGGTTTTTATTCCCGATGGTGTTGCTGGAATTTTTTATTCACTTAATCTTTCTGGCCGCACGATGGTTCTGGGATTGACCCAGCCTCTAACAGAAATGAGTACCAGGGACATCTCCCGGTGGTAAAGGCGGCCAGTGCGTAGAGCTGATAAGCTTGCCACCTTCATGTGCTGACTGTCTAGAAATTCTGTGAGCCTCAACCTCCGGTAGCTTGTAAGTGCATGTCCAGGCCTGTATAGGAATACCTTTAACTTTATCTTTTACATAATGGTACTGGATGGAGATATGGACAAAATTCAGCATTTAAATTTGTGTCTGTGTACTCCAGCCCCGTTATCTGACACCCACTGTTCCTTTGCCCAAAACACTCTGAAAAAGTGTCTATTATTCATTACTCAAGGATTCTTGTGATATTGTTGTACAGTTAATATTATTGGGTTTCTAGATATTACCCATTGTTCAGTGATTCAGACTTTGCCACTCTGTCATTCCCAGATGAGTAATTCCCATTTTTACCCTAGGCATGAAACTGATCTGGCTTTAAAATCTTTGCGTTCAGTTTCAAATTATAAGATGATGGAAAATGTCCAAAAACTCAGAAATATTAATTCTGACACCAAAAATTCACATATACAAATTTGAAAAATGTTGTGTTTTGTGGCAGTGTTGGGTGATACTATTCTATATCAGGTTCTTTACAATTCAAAATTGGAAGGTTGAAAATTCATAATTCATAAAAGAATCAAAGAATAAGCAAGTCTCAAATACAAGTACTTTCAGCATTCGCTGACACAATTTCACAAGCCCTGTTTCATCCATATCTTAATAAGTTTGCTAAGCACACTACTTTTCCGGGAACTTAATTCAAGATTAAATGATTAGGCTTTCTCAGAGATGAACATTCATATTGTTATCGACCGGGCTATGACACCAGTCCAGTGAATTATATCTTGTGTTTCAGAAGAATATGCTGTCTCCACCTTCAGAGTAGATGGCACCTAATTTGTGTCATTTTTGTCCTGAAAGTAGAGGCAGTATGCTCCTCTGAATGTTAGTAACAACCCACCAGACTACATGATGTCACATTCCAGAAGACCACTGTTGTAGTCTGTACTGTTTTCTGAATATGGAATCTTAACTCTTTCTAAAATGATTATACACTGTTAAAGATTCATATGGCTTACATTTAGCTATTCATTCACTGTTCCATGCCTGCACATAGAGTAAGTGTCTTAGTATTTATCTCTGTAATTAATAATTAGGCATTATTATAAACTGTTATGGCAAAGTAACAATAGAACACAAACTGTTCTTAGTTACTTGTTTGTTTATTGTGGATATGGCATTTTTATAAGAAAAAAGTAATGATGTTACAATGCCTGATCAGCTTAGAAACTATTCTAGCAATAATGTGTAAATAACAAGATATTTCATCCACAAAAGTGAGAAAGTTAATAATCAAAATCTCTGACATTTTATTCAACTTCTGTTAGCATGATGTGAAACATCCTTAGGTCGCAGATGAAGATGGCCTCCAGATGTGGAGGGGTACTGTGAATATTTTGGACAGGCGGTCACAGATACCCAGGAGTGACAGTCCATTTTGGGGATCGATGAGTGTACTACTGCAGACAATCAGCATGTTAAGAATGTTACACAGGACATTGCTAGGTTGATCAAATAAGTAATATGAGAAGGGTGAAGAGTGTAGTGCATGAAAGACTGGAAATGCATAAACAATTTTGGCCAGGAAATCTTAAGGGACAAGCCCTTTTCAAAGACTAAAGCACGTGTGGGAGGATATAATTAGATCTTATAGAAGCAGAATGTGAGGGAGTGGGCTGCATTCAGTTCAGTACACAGACCAGTGACAGGTTCTTATGAATATTGAACCTTTAAATTATGTACAGGAAGGGGAATTTGTTGAGTTGCTCATTGACTTACCTTTCTAGAAGAATTCTCATCTAGTTGTATAGTTAATAAATCTCAGCCCTGTCGTTATATTTTTGTTATTCAGCAAGAGTAATGTCCTTGTCAGACTTACGACATTTGAAATAAATTTTAAGTGTGTTAGGAGTTAAAAAATTCCAGTGTTTTTATAGTTGTAATATTTTTTAAATGCATACACAATAAATCTGCCACTATATGATACTGAGGCTCTCAAACTAATTAGTATCAACACATACTGGGCGCCAGTTTATAAAAACAAGAAGAAGGAGGTAACAGGATGTGCAAAAACTGTGATGCCTGTTTACAAGACTGTATGATGTCACATCTCACCAGCTGGTGATTATGTAACTTACCACCCTTTACTGTTTCATTTCAGGTAGATGGCATGGACGTATTAGCTGTTCGAGAGTCTGCACAGTTTGCAATCAATCACTGCGTTAGTGGTAAGGGTCCCATAATTCTGGAGACTATGACCTACCGTTACAGTGGGCATTCAATGTCTGATCCTGGCACAAGCTACAGGACCAGAGAGGAAGTTCAGGATGTCAGGCAAACACGGGACCCCATTACATCATTCAAGGAGAAGATTGTTACAGCCGGACTTGCGACAACTGATGAACTGAAGGTAATTCTGATTGAGATATGAGAATATGCAACATTCTGATGTCCTGTAAGTTGTCTAAGATTGTGAGGAGATTCATAACTTGTACTCTGACACCAGGTATTAGTACCAGTACCATGATCAAATGAAACAGAGATTGGTATGGCATGTAGCTTACACAGGGATGCCAAGAAATTTGTAAGGGGTTTTTGTTGGAAAATCTGAAGGACTGAGACAAGAATGAAGACCTGAGCTTACAGAGAAGACATTAAATGTAACTTCTAGAGAAAAGATGTGGATTGAACTCATGCAGCTGATGATAGGTCTTGTGAACATGAAGCTGAAACTTTGGGTTCCAGAAAAGGCAGACAGTTTGACAAGCTGAATGAGTGTTTGCTGTGCAGTGTGATTAGTTACAGCACTTCAAAATTTGGGGTAATATGCTTATGCAGACATAAGATTACCCTGCAAATAAGTCAACCCACCTTCACATTCTTCTGTTTTCAGGAAAATACCTACACTCACATTAGCCAGCTTTTTGTGTCACTTAGTGTTGGCATCCTTCACATGCTGGGATCAAATGATCATAAGAGTGAATACATTAGACTGTTATTGTAGTACAAGTTTATATGAACATCACTGAGTTAGGATTATAACTGCAGTGAACTGGTTTTGGTATTTTTGATGCAACTGTACCTTTCATTTACACATGACCACACAAACATTTTAGAGAATACTATAACATTAACAACTTCTCACTTGAACAGTCTTACTTGTAGGGAGCTGTTGAAATATCAATTATCAAAGCACAAGTATGAGATAATATTCAATTTTATATGAATACCATAAAATTATGAGATAATCTGTATAGCTGTTGTACCAGCTGTATGATTTTCTTTATTCACTTACTTGCAGCTTACAGAAAAATGCTCACCCTGTTTACAGAATGCATTATATTTGATCACAGTTGTAATGTGACCACCCCCATTCTTCAGATGATAAAGTGGGGGGAAAAAAATATTAATCTTATATCCAGTCCAATACAGCATTTTAATCTAATTACATCTGATCTTACAAATAATTATCTTGCTCTGGGTACCCAGGTTCCAACGAATATTTTATTGTGCATGCCAAAATTAATTAAATGACTGTGTGAATGCTTGTTCTCATTTCTGCCAAACATTACATTATTACCACTTACGCACTATACTCAACAGCCGTAATAAGTCCAATTTTACTATCTGTACTGAAGTTTTGTTTTAGATTCCTTACTCACTCATGCCCTAGAATATGCCATGACATGCCATAATGCACATGTTATGAATGATGACACTATAATTTCCTTAACCCTTAACCTGCTAACAACTACTATAGTTGCACTTCCTAGTAATGCTAGCAAATGGCAGATGGGATTTAATTTGGCATTTAAAGGGTTAAAAAGGTCAGTAGGCTAAAACAGGAAGAAATTACGTGCTTTCATGTCTGCATTTTTTAAACAATGACACACTGTCTAGACCAGATATTTTTAACAGCTGCACCCAAACAAAACCTATTTTGTTTTGTTATTCTTTTGAGTTTGCCTGGTGGACGGGGGGGGATGAGGAGGAGGAAATGTTTACTGTCTCTTCAATATATACATTATTCCTTGAACATGTGTGTAAATACAGACATTCAAATATCTCTCACAGGAATAACATGAAGTTTGTCATTATCCTTCGGCAAACAATTTTTTTTGTAATGCAGAGACAGTGGACAGAATAGACTTAAATTGTTCATAATACTTTGCTATATTTAAATCATGTTAAGTGGGTTGCCACAGCATGGCGAGTTCTAAGGTTGCTGATGGAAGAGACAATTGCAGATATGGAAAGTAGCTGCAAATATACTGAATACGCAGTCAGAGATATCTGAGGGGTGATCCTGCGGTTTTGAGGTTTGATGAGGTTCAAAGTACTCCTCACCATTAAAAAAAAAGGAAGAAAATCATGTTACATTTTGGTCCCATAACAAGCAATGAATTTCTTAAGCAGATAAGTAACTGTTAGCTTGTCAAGAAGAGCTCTGGTTCATGCAGTGAGTTAGTCACCTTCAGGAACATTTCTGTATACATGAATATGTGTCAGTAATACTACCATTCATGTACACGTGATTAGTACTGCAGAATTAAATGCTGTGTTTACAGAAACTGGACAATGAAATCCGAGTAATGATAGATGAGGCTGTGAAGAAGGCAAAGGCAGATAATGAGATTGATTTGAATGAACTCAGTTGTGATGTTTACTCTACTCCTCTGGAACCCACTGTTAGAGGCATTACACCATGGAACAATCTGGAACATAAACGACTTGGCCCAGCCATAAATCTGCAATAGATGGAGTTACATGGTAGGTAATATTTGTTACATGCTGCTGTGTTTCTAGCAAAGCAATACATTATGAGATATAAATCATAATTTTGCTTTTGTATCCTTTCTAATGCATTCTTAATGTCTATCTGTATTCTTTTAATCACACAAAGTTCATGAAACAGTACCAATATAATAATGCCTTAACACTCACAAAGTACAGGCTGTATTGCAAAATATATATGACAAAAACAATGACAGGAGTAAAAACATTTTCTTGAAGACTTTTCTATCTGCAGCAAGTTTGTTTAACCTATACTGGTCATCACTTGTATGAGTGTCCTTGAATCATACAGAAGAACACTGCAGTCTGCTTTGTGAAGGTATTTCACCCATTCTGTTGGTAGTCAATTTTTTGCCTGGCAATACACAAGTAAATAAAGAAAACCAGCTAACTAAAGAAACTGTATCAGTGCCTGTACTGTTGAAGGTGATGTATCATATCCATGTCTGTGATACTTTTATTTCACATTCTTTGCATATTTATTTGTGTTTTTAATAATCATGACCAATATGTCATCAATGATGAAGTTCCTCCTGCACTTCACAGGACCTGACTTGTTACTTCTTGTGTGTGGTAAGTGGGATACTGTACTGTGAATGCAGGTTCTGCTATTTCTACTACCTTAGTTATCTTTGTTATTTAATCCCTTTCAAGCACTGCCATTCCCTCTCACAGAGACAGAGAGAGAAATTGTTAACCCTGTTCATCTTCACTTCTGCTAGTTTCCTGTTTTTTGTCTCGCTTTTTCTCCTGCCCTCAGTGCAACCTTACTTATCCATATATCCATAAATTTTCCACCTGTTACTGTCCATGCTTCTATCACTAAATTCCTTCTTGTCTCACAATCCACATTATTCATGCAGTTGCTGCATATGCACAGGTTGGTACACAGTCTGTAAGGTGTATATGTGTAGTGTCATAACATATAAGGCATTGTATAGAATAAACTTAAGACAACATTCAGGTCCTGAATAAAATTGTCTGCCTGATGCATCAGTTTCCCTGAAACAGTATATTCATATTGTTTGTAACAAAGTAAAGATGTGAGCAAAATTTTGATCCATTTACACTGCCAACTTTAGAGCTTCCTTTTCTTTTTACACTTTTTCACACCATCTTGTAATATGAACTGCAGACGTACAGTATGGGGCTTCAGTTTAGATTTAAAATTCTCATTTCACTTGTAAGAACATGGTACTTTTCTGTGTGTTAGTTTTAAAAAATACTGTATTGTTTTTCTTTTACATGTTTTTAATGCCTAGTATTTTCTTTTGCTCTGAAACATTACAAAACAACATGAAGTAAATTTTATATTATAATGAAAGCAAACCATGCACAGGATTGTTAGCTCTGTATTTCTCTATACACAGTACAAAGCCAATCAAGTTCATCAAGATTTACTATATATAAATATGACATGTAGAAGAAAATCTTAATGTTGTGTTAAAATGAGAACAGTGTTTAATTATGCACCTTTAGAACTACACAACAAAAAGTCCATCTACTTCTGCAGAATTTTTTGCAAAAGAAAGCCCGTTTGGTTAATCAGTGCCACAACATAAAGGTGTAGGGGATAATGGAGAGATAGCATAACTCAACCTTACAGGAATAAACAAATATGAATCTTGTAGACAGAAATTCAAGGAAAATAGAATTCTTACAGTGACTTCAATTTATGTTTTAGAAGTTTTATGCTATATAAAAAAGCATAAGGGTGATCTAAAGCATAATTGTGAAATCCATGAATATAACACAAGAAGTAAATATGACTTTCACACACACTCTCTCAATACATCTTTACTCCAAAACAGTGTGCTACACATGGGTGTTAGATTGTACAAACACCTGCCCTTGAAGATCAAAAAACTTTATAATTTTAATCAGTTTAGGAAAGAAGTGAAATTGATGTTGTTGAATAACTCATTTTATACACATGAAGAGTTCTTATAGGCCAAACAAGTGTAGACATACTATTGGTAGTTATCTATAATTATATATAAATTATTTTGCATTGTACATAATCTTTTCTAGTATTTTTGAGTGGCACTGTGCTGTGTAAATGTTTTTAATGTACATGTTTTTAATGACTGAGCACTGTATGTTGGACTGTGTTATATTTTGACGTATCCAAAGTTACATGTATGGCTGGCTGGATTGAAATACATTAAATTAACTTAAATTAAATTAAACCTTAACCTTGACATTGATTAAGGTGATTGGTTAGTGACTGGACAAAAAGCTTCTGGTACCCAGTGAAAAGGAGGCTGACTGAAGCTGACACTTTGAAGAAAAAAATCTCCATGCCTCTGATGAGAACCAAACCACAATTCCTTAGTCATCCATACCATAACCTAATCACAAGGAGCTTTTGTAACACAAAAATGGACACTAATTAAGTTTCCTACTTCTGCAACAAAATAAATTCTCTCACAGTGATCCCTCAGTCCACACTGAGCCCTGGGTGACTCATGAATAAACTATGTAAGCTTTATTACAGTACTACAGAACTGTGTCATGTACATTGCTGAATTCATTAGTATAGTACTTATTGAAAAGAAGAGGATATCATAGGTGTCCAGCAGCAAAGACAACTCTCCAGCTACTGAGCGTAATCATGATGAAGAAAACACCACAGTGGTAAATAGTTATATTGTTACATAATTATTGTTCAGAGACACTTTATTTGGTAATTATGTGTCTGAAGAGAGTTTATTAACTTTATAATAAAATATGCTTTGGATTTACCACATCTGCACCTGAGAGTTAAGTAATTCCTCCAAAAATCAGTGGCTTTGTTGCAAACCATATTGAAGCAGATCAAAAGTTAATCTGTACAATTATTGAAACTACCATCCTTAGGTAGACACTTCACTTAATACCTTATCAAGCATTGTCCTTTCAAAAATAGATTTACTTTGTGGCATTACTGCTGTAGATTTACATCAACATAAACCTGAACCACCTTCTGATCAGTGTAACTGTTTTTCAAAGAAATACAGGAATAAAAGCATGATGACTGAAAAAAAAATCATAATCATGGAACTGTACAAAATAACAGTTTAAAATTTAACAACTGACATAAATTTGTTATCAGGTATGAGTAAACTGCTTCATGGAGTGTGTACTAATGTGATTTTGTATTGTTATGAACGTGTTTTCTTATTTGCAATGAAGAACACAGTTGTTTGAAAAGAAAGTGCTGAGTTAACATTAAACCTATGGAGGAAGAAACTGGTGGACAGTTTAGGATCATTTTTGAGTCCCCAATAGCATAACAAGTAGGTGAGATTTTAGGTTTCTAGAGGTAGGAAAAAATAATATCTTCTGGGTTATGGGACCGTGCAGTTTCTGCTTGTAAGAGGTATCAGAATGTAACTATTTGGAATATGCAGTGCACTCAGAACACGGCAAAATTGGACCGACTGCCGGATCTCGGGAAAAATATGTAACTTACCGTTACGTGTGGCGCTGCAGTCGTTGCGCAGTATTATTCGCGTTTTCACTTTCAGCGACGGAATACATGTGTTCCGTTCACCCTCCATTGCGCGTTTTTTTTACCCACAGTGCAACGTGTTTTACCCACAGTGCAAGGAGATTTCCGCTTCCTGTCCGCGCCAGTATTCCTTTGTGCATCAGTGTTATATTCACAGCGTGCCTATTTTCTTCGATAGAATGGTGTCGGAAGTACTAAAGGTGGTCGGAGAGTACGTGCAACAACTGCAGAGGATGTCGTTCGTGCCTCCGTTTTCCTTCGGGCGTGGATTGTATCGTGATGACGGTGGTCCGAACAGATTATTTTTCACGTACCTGTTCTGCGACAAGGCACTCGCCATCCGCTTTTTGCAGGACGTGAAACTGATTCGGAGTCAGGTGCTGTGTGAAACCTGTGGTCGATATATGAGGTTGTGCGCTGAACCCAGTTATTCTGAAGGTTTTCGTTGGCGATGTAACACGAGGAGTGCTGGGATTACGTGTCGTCGGTCCATGTCTATCAGGGACGGATCTTGGTTCCAGCAGAGTAATCTTACTCTCCTCGAAATATTACTTCTTACGTACCACATCGTCTGCCGCGAACAAGCGCAACAAATCCAGAGTGAATATCGCTTCGGTCCGCATACACTCGCTGACTGGGGCATGTTCTGCAGGGAAGTCATGCTGGTGTACTTGGAGCGCAGCTCTGTTAAGATTGGTGGTCCTAATAAGACCGTCGAAATTGACGAGAGCAAGTTCGGTCGGCGAAAGTATCATAGGGGTCACCCTGTTAAGGGTCAGTGGGTGTTTGGCGGTGTTGAACGAGAGTCCGGCAGAACATTTCTTGTTCCCGTAAAGGACAGAACCGCCGACACACTTTTGACCATAATGCATGACTGGATCGAACCCGGCACTACGGTCATTAGTGATTGCTGGGGTGCGTACCACAATCTCGGTTCGCAGGGTTACGCGCATCGCACCGTCAACCACAGCTTACACTTCCGCGATCCTCACACCGGCGCCCACACATATACCTTAAAGAGCACGTCGCATCGCGTGAAGGTTTTCATGGGACACTACAACCGGGGGGAGGACTACGAATACCATCTGGCCCACTACTTGTTCGCGGCGAGGTGCAAGGCACAAGGCATACCACCTTTCATACAATTCCTGCATCTCGTCGCCAACACTGATTGGTCGCTGTGCCATCTTCCTCCCTCCGATGACCGCGCCACGTGATGTCTCTGCCGTATCCTGTTTCACGTACGTCCCCGTGCAATACTGACCATCTTAAGGTTTGGATTTTAAGCTATTCTTTCTTTTAATAACCTGCAACTACTCATCCTGTCCATAATACTGACCATCTTAAGGTTAGGGTTTTAAGCTATTCTTTCTTTTA
>JGI24700J35501_10929854_pt1 | contig 10394 bp, 5 predicted proteins | sample TergutTh196P1_FD_35501 | JGI IMG/M metagenome (IMG submission 35501) | reverse complement strand
GGGGGGGAGAGGAGAAGTTAAATTTTATGGCTATTTTGGCCAGAGTACTGCCATAAATATGACTGACTTACAAGAATAAAGTAATTGAAAATGATGAATGTTAAGTTCTCAACGTAACAAGAAAATGCATTGGTAGTCATTTAAGAAACACAAGAGATTGAAAATACCATAAAAATTAAGAAGTACTAATGAGAGTCCTCATATTTGCGGGAAAATATTAACTGTAAAAAACTTCAATGTAATTAGTTCCAATCATTATGCCATAACACACAAATAATACTCAAATTAGATTAAAGTCAATCAAGTAAAGTGAAATATAACAATAACAACAATAAAGACGATGATGATGAGATCAATAACAAAATAGGTTCTGTCTTCATAAAATAACTGACATTAGACTCTAAGATTATGAATAACTGAACATAAAATGAGGTGTGTAAAATAAACATATTTTTGAGGGGTGAGAAGCTTAAATATCTTTTCAATATGTTTTAATTTCAAATTCCCAAATTTTAATTTGATTGTTCTTATAATAACCAAATATGAATTAAATACAGGTCCTTTAGGAAGTCATGAAAGTATTAAACAGAGAAAAATCATTAAAGGACTGCGCAAACGAGGGATGGTAGACCTTTACAAGAAATTGTACAACATTCAGAAACAGAGAGTACAAGTAACATGCATGCCATTATATTTTATAATACTAACTATACATTATTACCCACAGAACTGATTGTTCTTTACACATAACCACATTTTGTGACATGACCAAAGTCATTACTTTCTGTCTTTCAGTAAAACTGCCTTCCTTTGTGTATCCCAGATTTCAGCATTTCAGCCCCTGTTCCAAAGCAAAGAAGCTGTTGGCCAGAAACATCAGTAAACTGTGAACCAGAAGAATCTAGTATGCTTTTCATTGCACTTATACTGTCATTACTTGTCATTATCTGTCACACCTTCATTACTCGTATAAAGAATATTACAACAGCAACTCAGTTGTGCTGTATGGTATAATAACTTCTAATATTAAAAGAGATACATGTATCTAATCTCACATGTGATGGCAGAAAACCCCAGTTATATATATAGTTAAGCATGGCAATGGTTAATATACTTACTCGGCCCCGTGCCAACATTTGCTCAGCAGCATAAACATAGCCACCACAGCGAGGGCAACCCTCACCTTCCGGGGCCTTAGCGATGGCCTTTGGTTCCTGAGCAGCATGGTTCACCACCACACTGAAATATAAAATAATACATTACATTTTGCAACACGTCAAAGTCACTCTAGTCATAACGCAAACCTGAATCAGTTCATTCTTATGTAACAAATTCTTTCACAGTAAGCAGTCACATGTTAAGCAAGGCCAAAAATATCTCATGTAGAGATAAAAAAAATATAGCTCTGTTAAAGCTGAAGTACAATAACAATTCCTAAAATGACAATAAAATTGGCTAACATAAAAAATATAGAACATATTAATAAAAAATTTATTTTAGTGATGTACTTGCATTTGATTTGTAGACAGTCTCAAAATTTAAATTTAGCAAGCATTTCTTGTGGTTATTTATTAAATCTAATTTTGCATTAGAAAAACATAAGCAAAAGTAGTACAAAAATCTCTTAGTAACTAGAAGCATTAAAATACACGTAGCTGAATGTTATATGCAGCACTGTTGTGTATCTGTAGTATTAATATTATTAGTTGTACTATTGCATCTGAAAAATGTCAGCTATGTGACTTGGATTAACAACACATAAAAATAAGTCATTAAATTAATCATTATCTGTTATGTGATGAAGTCTCAACCTGAAACAAAACAGAAAGACAGGAACCCAAAACAGGAAGTATATAATGCAAATCTGTCAACAGAACTAAAACAAGGTATTTATTTTTTCACTCCATTAGCCAAAATATATAGAATTTAAGATAAAAATTACAAATACTTTTTAGTTGTAATTTAGATATTCATTATACACCAGTACCTCCATGAAGAGGGAATAAAAATCTACACCCTGATGAGGAAACTGAACTTTGTACATCTAGACAGACCTGTTTTGGGGTTCCTGGAAGAAAGACCAATGGAGGTAAGCAATGGGAAAAGGTTGAGCTTGAAGTAATAACTCTGGCATCCACAGGGGTGCAGGATTAAACATACATGAATGTCCAGATTCCCGGAGCGTGTCTTTTCTTTAATCTCCTTTGTTCTCAATAACTATATATATCCCCTTTTAACTAATATTATTTTTGCATTAAAACAGACTGCTGCATTGTAGAGGGCACTTTCCTTATCCCATTACTTTTACCAGCATGGGTCTGGGTCAAAACATTCATGTCAAGTTAACAAAAGCAGGCCTGTAACATTTCAGTCACTGTTGCATTCGAGTATATGGTGTGCAACACTTAATGGATTAATCTTAGTACCAAGTGCCTACAACATCAAATGTCAAAGCTAAATAAAAATAAACAAAAACTATTATATTACTGCTGACTTAAATACACTAAAATTACTTTAAATTACATTTTAGCAAAACTAAAACTTCAGTGTCAACATTCTCCAGTTTAGCTTTAAGTAATTTCTAAATTCCTTACGGGTTGGATAAATGTATCTCTTTGTCCTTGCTGTCTGGTACCAGAGCTCTTCTCTATCATTACAAAACATGAGATTGTCACCATTTTGTAAAACATAAATTTTAAAATGTACAATAAAAAATGGGAATAATGTAATGTAATATCAACCTCATCTTTAAAACCTTCCACACATGCAAATACAGCTTACATAACATAATTTAACAACTCCACCCATTCTTTTGTTCATGTTACTACACACACATCTGATTCCCCTCTTATGTTTTAATAAAACAGCAGACTATATACATAATAATCAAAACAACTACCAGTTTTTGTTACTGGAACAGTTCTTTGTATGAAATTTCTGATAAATTCTTGCATCAGATGGCATTAATTGTTGCAAGGAATAAATACTGTCCTTTCTATTAAATGTGATTCAATTTAACTTTATATTCCTTGGAGGGTATTTAGTCCACAGTAAAATATGCAGAAACTGTAAATGAAGCACAAATCAGTTTCTGCATACCAAAACATGATAATGATTACTAAAGTGTAATGACACGGTTTAGCTTTTCACTCTACTGATATTCAATGCATCCCATTCAATTATTTGTATTCTAACAACATGTCTATCAATCATTTCCTCAAATTTGTTTTATGCAGGCTGAGTGCCTTCAAGTCATGAAAAATGCCAAAATTTATATAAATAAAGCGTATACAAACAAACAGCTATAAGAAAACTGTGATTATTTGGATATGCAGTATGAATCAGCTGGTTGTTTTAAACAAAACATGGGATATTCTGTCTGAGGTAGGAAATGGATATTTATGTAGTGCATTCAAGAATTTTCAAGCTTAAATGGTTAACTTTCTGATGCAAAACAGCATAGCATAAGCTTTGCGAAACAACACAATATCCTGCCGTTGGGTCCTTTCCAGTGTCAGTTTAATCCAGTCTACATTTAATCACCTCTTTATGCACAATTCTAATATTACGTTGCCTTCTCCACCCTATAAATCCAAATGGTTGCTTTTCAATAGATTTCCCCACAAAACTCTGTATGTGTTTCTTGTTTTTTACCACATAAAGTACATGTCAAGCCTATGGTAATGCCAGCATCTTGGGAGCAAAATGTAAATGACAGTTTCATTTTAGTATGTAATTCACTCCATTCTCCATGCAGTTTTTTTATATTGGGGATTTGCAACTTGTTTATTTTGCTCAGGGTAGGAAACAGTTTCACGGCCGTAGAAGAAACATGTCTTATCACTGTGTTTGAAATCAAAAGTATAGGTATTTTTTTCAAAAGTCAAACTCTACTGTCATGATATGACACCAGGGAAGTTCTAGACTAAGCCAGCAATATATTAATCTGTAGCTATGGCAATATTACAAAATATCAAAATCTACATTATATTTTTCATTAAAACCTTGCCTGTTTCAAAAACAAAAATACATTATTATACATAAACTAAAGTTAGAACTTAAAATATGTTAAAATTCCTTGATGGTGAAAGGAAAATCATCAGCCTATAAAACAGATTCAGTAATCACTCCCTATGAAAAAACTAACATTAATATATGACTTCATTTTCATTTCAAAAAAACACAAGAGATACATTTCCATCCAAACATATTAAAAACGAGCATCTGAGCTGTAAATCTCCGATAATGATACAGAAATCCATTCTGCAGACACAAACATTTCTGCTAAGTGTTGCACAACCAGAATTTTAAACATGAAAGCAAAAGAAGCATATGTTGCTGCATATTGACTGATAAGTGAGCAGAGAATCTAGATTATGGTTACTTTTAGCAGGAGTGAGATGTTGTAGTACAGTACATTTTTCACATGCATGCACATTTTATCAGCTGTTAACAAACATCCTCAGTTGCAGTTAAACTGTTTTGATAAATCTCACCCGTTTTTAGTCCTTGAATTCTTATCAGCTTTCAATGAAGCCTCGTAACACATGATGCCCACTTAAAGTTTCCATTCTATTGAAAGTGTAAGGTAGCTTCTCCGTGTTTCTATAGAAATTCTTGTGGTATTAGGTTGGTTGCCTATGCTATGAAGCCTACGTCATTTTACCGTAATGTGTAGCATTAGTTTTTATGGATGCATTCTAATCCAAACGCTCCACTAATTCAAAGGTACAAGTGTTTGTTGCGATATTCATAATAAAAAATTTGGACCTCCATAAAAATACCGGTGTGTGTGAAAGGTTTCTTCATAGATTATACCTGCTTGCAATGCATAGTGGTTTTATACCAGTGTAAATGTTCGATACTGAGAAGCTGAGGCCAGGATAGCGTAATCGGTGTACCAACTCGCTACCGGCTGGACGGTCCGTGGATCAAAACCCAGTGGACATGACAATTTTCCGCATCTGTCCAGATCGGCCCTTGGGGCTCATCCAGCTTCCGGTACAATAGGTACGGGGTCTCTTTCCCCGGGGTAAAGCGGCCGGGGCGTGGCGTTGACCACCCACCCCATCTAGCGCCGAGATCTTGAGAAGCCTAATAAATTACCAGTGGTTGATGTCTTACGTTCATTGCGTCATACAGTGATTCCTTGCTATGTAATAAACAATAAATGAAGTATAATTATTGAAGTTTTCCTTCATATGAAACAGAAAAGTAAAGTAGTAACAATGTTGTATCCAACCAGAAATTTAATTTTGCGCAAGTTCAAATCTACGTCATTTATGATCTGTGAAGTCTATTAACGTCAGTGAACAGAACATGATTCTAAAGTCATGGCCCATAGGTAAAGTATACGCTAATAAATTTGTATGTATACAGTGCCATTACTGACCGAATTTCATTGTGGAGAGAAACGTTGTTCCAAAGCAACTCTTAACCCCAAAAATATGCTTTTTATAAATCAGTATTGAAAGAGTACACATGTTAAAAATTTGTCACGGTAAGGAATGGGTGACTTAGAACGTGTACAATGATTTCTTTACTACTGTCGTCTGAAATGAAATTACTGTACCAGCTCTAGGCAACAGACTAATCCACGGCATTGGTGAAATGATAGCTGGCCCGACTCTTTATCCACCACGAATCCCAGTTCATCTACCTGGGACTGCACCCAGTTCTGCGTGGTAAGAATCTAGCGACTAAGCGCATGAGCTGTGGCACTAATAGTACCTAATGACTTATTTCTAATAAGATGAAATATAATGAGTTTCTTTATTACATCCCTTTAGTACGTCAATTTCTTTGTGATTTTAAAACACTCAAACTGACTATTACAATTCCAGATTTTACAAATATTGCGCATGAAACCCAAATGTAACCATTATTGTTTATAGAAAGGAATCACAGAGCAAATGATATACTGGTCTAGCTTCTGACAGTGACGTGTTTCACGTGCCGGGAGGTTAGAATCCGTTTTAGTAAGTAGAAAAGAACCTAGTTTATCTTGAGAAGTATCTTGTACTATATTTCACACCTAATTCGATATAAATGTGATTGGTAGGAAGGCAGGAGAGCATTTATGCAGGGACTTAAGGTATTATGTACACATAGACAACTGGCTCTGCTTCTCCATGCTTCAGCCCAGACTGAGCTAGAATTTACTTAAAAGTGATTTTAGATGTGTATGAAGGTTGAGATCAAAAAGGTCCTATTTTCAGCATTTGTTGAGTCAGAAATTTTGCCAGTTCTAAATTATATATTCAGCTCAACTGAGCCAAAACATGAAAACAGTCCTCTCCTTTCTTAATTAATTTTTATTAGATTCTTTCCATTATGTTTTACAGAATGACGTGACATCCTCACATATAAATAGTAAAGTTTTATATGGTATGGAATTAGAAATGATTCGAAGCACATTGTACTACTAAAATGTTGGAGTTGGCCTGAATAATAAATACATCAAAGAAAACTGTGGTGAAATTTACTTGAAACCATTAAAAAAATAATTCTCTACAGAGTACGTCTCTTTTTTGGGTTTGATAACAAAACATAGTTTTGTATGTCAAGTGTGGCTATGACTGGTCGTACCTAACGACAAGAGACAAGGTTTTGGAACAGAATGACTTGTATAAGTCTACAGCAATGAATAAATGGTGAAGAGGAAACATTGTTAGTATGAGGCTTACTAGTAATGGGAATTGATCAAGCGATTCAAGGAATTATAATCTCTTGCCGTTCAAGTTTGTATGTCCTCTGGAGAAGCCAAAACATATTTTTGTAGATGAGGCCAAGCATATGTCAGAATTCTGCAGGGTTTGCACTTCTTGTGGCTAGCTTTTAGCTAATAATTGACAATATGTCATGCCTGTGTAAGAATTAATATTGTATGGCAATATAGCATTAGTTGAGAAAATGTGTTTTTTTAAAGGGCCATACATTTCATGTAAAAATGCAGAAAACCCCCCACAAGAATATCAGTAACATTGATATTATGGGAATGTTTTTCTCGTTGGTATTGGTTACCAAACTTTTCAGTTAATTTTGTTGTATTTCATATGGTTTTGGACACACAGATAGTGTTAAAAAATTGCCTAACACTAAGGGCCACATTTAAAGAAAATTAGCAGCAACAATACCCAACTTTAAAATATATTTTACTCTAGTTTGGAAACCATTCTACCACAAAAGGAAGCGCTTGATCATGCTTAAAAAAAAAACAAATTAAAGTTGCATGTGAAATTGCTTTCATGTTAAGAGATAGTAGGTGTGGGGGTATTTGTGGTTGTGAATGTGTGTTAGTGTAGCGTGTGTGTTTGTGTACTTTTTGTGTTTGTGTGAGTGTGGCCTTTGCTCGTGATGACCAAACTGATGGACGATGTGACACAAGATGGTGGCAAGCTCCATAGAACAACCGTCGCCACATGTGCCACCACGTACATGTTTTTCATATGAGACAGACTGGGGGAGCAGGGCTTGTCGCTTGCACACGTGGGCGGGCCAATGGGCAGGACACTTAGTTGCTGTATGCGAGAAGAAACAGAGGTGCAAACACCTCAGTGAGAGCATGTAGTACACACCACAACTCACAAGACTCAGACTTGCTTGAATAGGGGTACAATATCAACAGTTCAATCCTCTGCATGTACAGAACACAGAGCACAAAAAGCTTAAATTTAAAAAAAAATAGATGAGAACTAATTAAAAATAAACTTATATGTGACATTTAGAACAACTAGAGATCTTAGTAGTGAATGAAATGACTGAATTTCAAAACCCTGTGAAGTACTAATTGTACAGCAGTTTAAGTTACTGAACACAGTAAGGTGATATTCTTCTTTCTTTAAAATCTGTGCTCAGATCTCACTCACAGTGTGGATATTTGTAAATTTCATATTATCCTCTTTCTGTTACTTGGAATATAACCTAAGAATGCAGCTCTTTAAGAGGAATCACATTTGTTGTAAGTTATTTGTACAAAGAAAAGCTACTGATATGTCTGCTTTTTGTTGCATCATTTACTTGTAATTCCTGGATTCATTTTGAGATATAGATAAAAGTTTTGTTTGGTGGAACCTTTCTAGTGCATATGAATTGTGGTGTTCACAGTTGTGAAAATTATACTGATCTTCCAGACCCTTCACTCAGTAGTCTCACAGGTAGCTCCATCATTTCAGAGCAAGTTTCTCACATCTATCCTGGAGACAGAGGTAGCAGGTTTTGCTGAAACACTGGTAGCTACCTATATAACTACATTGTGTCTTGCCTGAAAAATTACAATCCAAAGCTTATTAAATCCTAGTAACAAATTATAAATCTGGTATATTGATGAGTAAGATTTACTCAAAGTCTTTACATAAAATCAGGCATTTTATCTTGTTAAATACTGAGCACATGAAACATGTTTTAAACAAAAGTTATGGCCTTTAACTGGATGATTGTTTTATACTTTGTAATCGTTCTGCCCATATTGAGCCACTGTTGAAAAACTGGCTAAATTTGACCATAATGTTTGTGGTATAAAATGAAATCCCAGATTTTAAGAAATGTGTAGTATGACATTGAGAATAGATAGTTTAGGATGCAATTCTATAGACTTTCACACTTTACAAAGACGACAAAAATAAAAGTTACTAACTCTCTGATAATATCACCCACAAACAACACTGCTTATACTGCAGCCCTCCACTAGATGAGATAACAAGCCCAGTCAGTCCACAATTCAAGACTTATTTATCATCTCATATCCTCCAGTTTCATACTATTATCAATCAGTATTATTTACCTCATCCCCTACATGAGCAACCCATCATAATATTCATGGTTTCACCACTGGTCCTTACAAACCATGAAGCTTCTTTGGTGTAACACCCTCCATTTTGTAATTCATGAAATTAAATATCCATGTATGCTTTGTAATCAAACACACACAAGTATAGTTTATGTTATTCCCTCATAATAAGAGACAGTGTATCAGAATGCTGTAAAACAATTTGTGAAATTATTGTTTATTAGTAGTCATCTCACTCTTTTGGAATAGTATAAGTTTCTGTTATGAGTGATAACTTTCATTTCATGAATTTATTTTTTGTGATTTCGTTTAGTGTCTCCTGTGGTTTTACTTTGATCTGACAGTATTTAATGTAGAAATGTTTTGGACAGATGCATATGAACTGTGATATATAGGAATTTGCTGTAATCTACAGCTGTTTCATAGTCTCACTATTATATATTTATTGTTGATATGTTTTAACTGAATCCACTGTTTTGTATCAGTTAGAAGAATTTTGTTGTCTCACAGATGATGTTTTGCAGGCAGATAGAAATTAGCTTGTGTTTTGGAGGAACCCACTGCAATCATCTTCTGAAGATCAGGGTGGTTGGTTTCTCTGAATTTTCGGCAAATGTCTACCAGGCTACACGACCTCATGTCCTAAAAAACTGCACCCTTCATAGTCATCTCCTTGAGAACCTCAAATCTCATTTTCTTTTTCTAGGTTTGTGTAAATTTAACTGTGTCCTACAATGTGATAAAATGTTAGAATATTTAATAAATACAAATATCCACTTTTGGAGTGGGCTTAAAATGCCATTCACAATCATAAATAGGAAACTGAACAAAGTGAAATTATAATTGTCTAAAAATTTCAACAATTATTTTCATGAAATTCACTGACAATTGCAAAGTTTTACTGTTGATTGATTACAGGATGCTTGTAACTGACCAAGCAAGAAACAGGAATAAAATACAATCAGATTTTTATGTAATATTGGAAAGATATGTAATATAAATAACAGACAGGTTAGCTCAATTACATCTGGCATGTATCTGTTCAATACCTGCTAAATACTCTGCAGTAGGCCTGTCTGAATTTATTTCTCTGTTATTTATGGGGAGGAAAATTAAAAGAAACATAAAGTTGCTGGGAGATCATAGTTTATTTCTTGTAAATTAAATTAAATGCAGAAGTTGTGGTAATGTGTCAGATTTTCAGCTGAGTTTTCTAGTGCTCTTAACCATTTCATCTCTGTAGCCTACAAGTACTAACTGACTTTTGGTCTGTATCATTTAGTCATTCAGTTATTTTTCAAGCTCTCTCAGTTGTTTAGGCCACATAGTAACAAATGAAATACATCTCATTAATTATGACTGAAGAATCAGAAAGGGTGAGGGAGCAGCTGTGACCTATTTTAAGGCATGCTTCTGAAATTAGCCTGATGGGAATTGTAAATATCTAACACCTTAATCTCAAATAAGGTAGCCTTATTTAAAACTATGTTGAAGAAATTTCTTCTTCATTATGTTTTCTACAGTGTTGATGAATACTATCAACAAAATTATAATGATTATGATTGTTAACAAATTAATGTATTATGTATTGAGAAAGACTTGTTAA
>JGI24700J35501_10929856_pt1 | contig 10397 bp, 7 predicted proteins | sample TergutTh196P1_FD_35501 | JGI IMG/M metagenome (IMG submission 35501) | reverse complement strand
CAATTATTTAACATGATACAAAAGGAAGAAGTGGCACTCACCTCAGATCATGTGATGTGACATGTCAGCAGCTTAAAGCAGTGTGTCAGATGTGCTGGGGGGATTTCCAACTAGCATAGGAAAGCTACCTTCTGTCCAATGGATCAGATTGTGCTCTGTCATCTGTGATGCCTGAAAGTGGTCTTTCAGCAACATCTGGGAAAAGTTACAATGCATCTGGAACGCTTCATTTTCTCGGACTGGGTCCCCACACATCCGGTACAAGTCTGCAGTTAGAAAAATGTTGTGTTGATATCTGAGATTCTCATAGCAGTGAATATTATTGCCTCTTTTCCTTGGGCTGACATACTTTAACACTGAGGGTAACTGCACCCATTCCTTGGCAGAAGTGTAATTTAGCGTTCTGATAATTGTTTTCTCTCTGGTAGCTCCCATCTTGCACTGAATTAACATATGATTATAAATCTGTTCTACAGATGGATAAGTTCTAACCTTGAACATGAACTTCTTGTTTAGTCAGTTGCATGTTATGATTTCACAGAATAACAAATGACATTAATAAGTTCTAAGGATTACTCTCTAAAGTACCACATGTAAGCTTTGCTGTATCTTGAATGCTCCTGCAAATCAATGACTCAACAAAGATCTGTGAAGTCTTAGCAGTATATGGATAAGAGTCTATTCATGACCTGAAACCTCTTATATTTTTAGCTGGTTACCACGATCAAAACAAATAAAGTGCAATATTGCAATATTTATCTTGTGAGTAGTAAGTGCTTCAACGTGACTTGAAATAAAGGAAATGAAGGGGAAAAAATAGAACATCTCAACAACATCTTTCTACTCTGGACTGCATATGTGAACACAATGATTCAGACAGACTTTCGACATCTGAATTTGCCCTTTGCAGATCTAGGCTTAAATTGAGATTGTGGTGTATGAACTGGTGATGGCATGTTTCCAGAATCGCAGAACACCTCCATAAACAGGTCTGTTGTCTAAGTTTCTTACAGAGTGCTAGCAAGTAAATGTATGGAGACAAGCATGCGGTTAGTGAGGCGATTCACCGGTACATTTCAGAGATCAGCATATGGTTCCCTAGGATGGTAAAGGTTAAACAAAAAAAGAGATGGTTATAAATGTTCAATTTAAAAGGATTTGGCTTCTCCCAGAAATTTCAAGTAGAGAATGAAAACAAAAAAAGTCATCCCCTAAAGAATGAAACTGTGGCCTTCATTTTAAAACTGTTTATCTTGACAGGAACTTGTCCCACCTTTCAAAATGGCAGAGGCCCACAGCTGGACATGTACATCAGGAATCTTGCTTGCTAGCTGCATAGCAGGTGTCACCATGTTCATACTCTCGCGACTGTTGCCTAGTGACAGGAAGATATGGCCCAGAAGCACCAGGGAGCATGATGTTAGACGATTGAGATCCTCTGCATTGGCCATCTTGAGTGTCTCTCGTAAGTAGCGTCTGCACAGTTGAACATCATGCAAACCTAAGATCTATCACATCAGCTAGTTTAACACAGTATGTCCACGGACTAAACTACAAGCTACCTAGACCTACTTGGCTTCATTATAACGAGCCTGGAAGAATGACTGGAGCCCCTGCACATAGTATGCTGCAGCCCGCAGGCTGTGTGAGTGAGAGGGCAAGGACTCAGGGTTGATTCTCTCCAACAGAGCGGCAAACTCCTGCTCACGCTTTGCTCGCAGGTAAACAATGGCTAAGTTTAAGTTTGCAAATGTCCACAGCTCTCGTTCCTGTGATGTCTGAAATAAAATAATTTTCCTTATTTACTCAACTACTGACAAGCACACCTAAAGCAGAAGTAAAATTGTATCAGCAACAAAACACAAAAGCAGTTAATACTGTCTTATGAAGAAGAGAATTTCTGGATTTAAAGGTACATGTGGCCCAGAGACAAGGAGATGCACTCAATCTTGATTTGAAGCAGGGGTATCCTGCAAGAAATTTGTCAAATGCTTTTGCACTTCTAGTCTCAGGCATATGTAACACTTTTTGATTGTAAGAACTAAGAGGTCCAAATGACAAGTTCCAGCTCACATTAAACTGGAATCTCTTTATGCTGACCACAGTCTCAGAGTTTGCCTCCTCTCCACAAAATGTAACAAGACCATCTCTCACAATAGGAACATCCACCAGTGACTGATGCAGTGTTCTAGCAATTAACCCTTTTACTGCCTGGCTCAAAAAAGAATAAATAAATAAATAACTAAAAAACAAAAGCTTACCCTGCCAGATCATACTTGTGTGTTTACTAAGGAAAAGTAGTATTCTTACCCTTTGACAACTACATTAAACTAGTTGCATCTCAACCACTGTTTCTGTCACACATTGTGCAGTAAAAATTTGTCTCATGAAACTGGAGTTCTTATCACTCCTGCTACAAGCTGTGCTATAAAATTACAGAAATGTAACACCTCCATCTACAAATTTTACTGTTTTTCTCAAAAAGATTACACAACCTGTTGACTAACACCTTAAAACGTGGAAATGTAATAATTTACTGCCACACTCACTTGCCCTGTGCACCCAAGAACACTGGAAATTCCAGAACCCAACTGAAACAATGTTGCTGTAGCACAAGATACACCATACCCAGATAGAGAATCTGTCTAAACCCTTTAAAACACAGCAGTAATGATATGTACAAGCCACTTTAACATTAAAAAAACCCTGCACTCCACCCACAGTGAATTTAATCGTTTTGCACAATTCTCATGATAATCAGCAATTCTTCATCTTAGTCATAGACACACAGGGTTTCCTGTTATGTCTTAAATGTTCTTTTAAATATTATTTAAATAAACTTGAGGTTTCAGGGTGTTAATACATCACACAATGACCTGACCCCAAGTGCTGCAGTGAACTGGGCCTCAGCTGCCTCCATGCAGTTCATACTCATGGCATACAAGCCAAGAAGTGTGTGCAGTTGTGGACGGTGCGTGAGGAGAAGTCGTGGCTGCTGCTGGCACAGACCACAGGCCTGTGAGATCTCACTTAAGGCCAACGACTTATTTCCCATCACAAGCCGACACATAATTATGTGCTCCAGCAGCATCAGTTGGAATACTGACAGGATTGGTCTGTTGTCCACAACTGAAACACAAGAGCATCAGCCCACTTACAGGACTAGTATCATGGTAACAATATGGTATTTTTATTATTTTAATCTCATTATTTAACAACTGCAAATATCTACTGTTGTTGTTGAACAGGCACTACTCCTTCAAATGAGGTACTTGGTTAAAACCTCAAACTAGAAGCAAGTATTTCAAAACTTTTCTCACACCCACCAGCACAACAGTACGATAGAAGCTCAATTTAGATCACAACCATTTCCTTACACATCCTTACCAATTCAGCATTCACCAATCATCTTTTCACTCAACACTACATAAACTAAACCACAGGCAGTACTGTTAAAATAACCATAAACAAACAAGTAGAAAAGTCAGCAAGTGACAAACCAATACACTCTGGCACCTCTGCCAGTCTGGTTGAATAAACGTACTCTTCAGTTTCTCGATCTGCATAAGTGCCTTGTCAGTGTACTTCTGAGCTTTATCCATATAGCCAGCCTGCATACTGTGCATCACTGTCACCAGGTACACCAGAACATATAGGTGCTCCTTTGGCATCCAGATAAACATGTCCCCCACATTGGAGCCACTCACACCTGTAACACCACAAGGCAGTATTGCATGAGAGTACACAATTTTTGCCTCTTCACTCTTGTGGTCAGAAACACTCATTCTGCAGTTCTGGAAATGCTTACCCAAAAGAAATCAAGCAGAGAGGTCTTTCTTCCCACCCACAAGTCACATGAAGACCAATACACTGCAAGACTACAGCATGCAAAAGCTGAATCAGCCAATGTCAATTCAGACCCTGCATCAAGTGTTGGGAATGCTGAAGCTGTTTCTAAAGCAAGACTGTTTCCCCAGGTTAAATGTGTTCCTTACAGCCCTAACACAGTTTCTCAGGTGTTCAACTGGATGAAATGACTTCGAAATACATGTGATAGCAGTGAATACCAGCATTACATAAGGTATGGCCATCAAATTGTAAATAACTATTTTTCTCACTACTGTAACTATTTTTCTCATTACTAAGTCACACCACCTCAAAACTGTCAGTAAATTGATGCTGAAACTGCTTGATAAGAATACCTGAACCAGTGTACAATGACAGGTAACAAGGAGCATTCCTCCAGTTTCATTAGGGGACTTGAGAACATGAATCCCTGGCCATAAAGAACCAGCAAATTACTGAAAGTCACAATAGATTTTCAGACATAATGGATTCTTTGAAACAATTTAAGTGACAGAAAAATAATGAGAAAGCTGTGTAGAATATTGCCCAGAATACCTCAAGGAACAAGAACTGGAAGATTATGGTTTAATATAAGGACAGTATCAAAATGAATTGCAGAGAAATAGTGTTACTTAAGTTCAAGTGATTTAGAATAGATCAAATGGTGGTATTCTTTCAAAACAGCACTGAAACTTAGGTTCCATCAGAGTGGAATATTTCTTGGCCAGATGACAGACTATCCTCTGGGCTCAGTTACAGACATAATGCTGAACTGAAATAAGCTAGGCTACTTCTGCTTTGTCTTAAAGCTGAAAAGGGAATTCACTGTCAAGGAAAATAAGTTCTTGGAATTAAAGCAGAATGAATGAAATGTGATCAGATGACTCAGTTTTCTCAACAGATTCACAATGTACTGAATGAGCAGCTCACTCTCATCTGAGGGCCAGGTCGGCTGCATGATGGTCTGGATGCTCTGTTGAAGCTGCTTCAGACATGGCTTCACACTCTTCACCTGTCCTGCCATTAGGTAGTGGCACACCTACAACAAACACATTTATGCAGCAGGCTGTAATTTATACAAACAAACTGCTGTAGTTACCACCATCATACTTGGTCACACTGTAAGACAGTATAGACATCTTTAACCTTCAAATAACTTGTTTGGTATTAAATTTCTGTGCATGGTGTACAAAAAATGTATTATTTGAACAGAAAAAGACGAAATTATGAAATATAAGGCACTTTGTGGAAAAGGAAACAGAGATTATGTGGCATTACTTAAAAATGTGTAAATTTACTCCTTGCCTAAAACATATAAAATGAATTTCTTGGGTGGTTTTTCACATGTGTTCATATATAAGAATGTAGGTCATTTAAGTTTAAGAATTAAGTAACATACAATCCCGAACAAGGTTTGAGTATGACAGTGTAAGAAAAATTCCCAAAAGGAAAACCAAAATGAATTCAGAATGGAACAATAGATTAGGTCAAAAAGAAGGAAGGAAAAACACATGATGATAATGGGATGAAAGATTTTTCGCAAGACAGATACAGACTGAAGGTCTTGGTTGTTAGATAACCCAGAAAAAGAAAAAACAGCTAATAAGGAAGAATAACATTAGATAACACTGTACTTTCCTCACTATTATCCACCCATATGCATTACCGCCCTTGAATAGCACCCTGAGTATAGAATTTCATTGAATATGCACACTGTAAATTTGAAAATGTTCCGGAAAGACAGCTGGAATTATATTGTGATACTGAACTTCACAGAATAGCAATATAAAACAAGCTGTCCTGCTAATCAGAAGACATTTTAGACTAATGTGAACACTGCAATACTGACCAAAATATACCTTTCAGTGCTTGTTATTTCCGCAATCTTCGGCTTCTGTTCTAACTGCTACCAACTTTATGGTTAACCAACATAATTAACATACATAAAAACAGAATAATGACAGAACAGCCAATGACAGCCACCCTTATATTAGGGGTCTCCGAACTTTAAATTGCGTTAAAAAAAAAAAGAGAGTAATTCCTCCAATCTTACATGTTTCACCAATTTATGTGTTTTTTTCAAGAAGGTTATATATTTAGCTGTGTTACACATAAATAGCTACATAAATGACATTCTGCTACCCTGAATATGGTCATTAAATATCATGTAGGGGTGCAGTCTGTAACAGCCGACAGTAGAACTAAAGACTACCAAATAATCTTGTTAGCATGACTTTTACTACCATTCTCTCTTGCACACATAAATTATGTCATGATAAATGACGATGACAAATTTAGACTTTGGGTTTTGAAAACAAATGCACTCTGCTAGTAACTACAGTTTGGATAAAAAAATGGGGGAAAAAAGTAGGTGTATCTCATAAGACTCAGTCAAAATGGGGTTTACACTTTGTGCTACCAATCACTAAAAGTGGTTTCAGCTTGGACAAAGATAACCTGTAAACAAACCGTATGAAGTTCATTTGGAAATGTTTTCACAGATGGAAATTGCATTGAACACTTACAGAAATTCATAAAATTTCCGGCTTTCAATACCTTATTCAGTTCATCAAAACAGTGCAAATAAATTACTGCATTTACTCAAATGTAGGACAGGATTTCTTCTTAACTCTTCTGAAAAATTCTAGGCCACGCTAAAATTGCACATACTCAAAGTTAAACATTATCTGTATAAGCATTTTCCTGAAAACTGAAACAAGTAAGGGGTCGAACTGTCTTACACTGGAGGAAGTACAGTAATTCCATCTGAAGTTCTAATGGCACTCCCTCAAGGTTAAAGTCAAGTGGGTTCTGAAACAATCTTTAACCCCTGCTACACACACCAAGGTCACCAAACTGTCTGGTCACTGTAACTTCAAACCACAAATTACATTCAGGGCAAAACCTATTGGCAATAGTGATGTATTTCAAAGTTTTCAAACTTCTGTGACATCACAAAAGAATGAAAAGGGTCACAATCTGAGTTTAAAAAAGCATTTTCTATTGTCTGACAGACACAGCATCCGCACAAATGTCACATGTAAGTTTCAGTTTCACCACGCAACCTACCGTTGAAATCACCCACGTAATTTGTTAAACCTGCACGTACAGCCAATATGCACAGCCATTCACTGTTGGCTACTACAGCAAGAGATCTCTTTTTGTCATGTACAAATATGCCAATTTATCTCTCATTTGTGGGGATTTTTTGGGGGGGAGGGGGGATCTTGATAGCTGTGTCACAGATAAGCCATGCAACTGCATTATAAATCAGATCACATGATGATTCAGTCTGGATGTAAGTTAACAAGGAAGTAAATGTACGTAGAATATAACACTGAGGCATGTTCAGATATTTTCTTCCTGATAAGAGCACTAAATTTGTAGTGGCCTAATTTTTCTTGGCTTCATGCATTAAAAATGTTTTTATTTCTCCCTGTGTATTTTCTACTTAGGATAAACACTTGTCAGACCAATAAGTGAGGTGTCTGCAACATGTTAATTAATGTCAGACCCTTACACTGTGAAAACAAGGTGCACCCCTAACAGACTATTGATTCAAGAATTCTAGCCAACTGGAATAATTTAATTTACATTTCCTAATTAAAATCGAGGTGATTAATAACATGATGTACACTAACCACATTCAGCCATACAGTCTTACATAAATTATTTTTAATATCTGTTAACTCAAAATTACAATTATCAGGCTGCAGAATTATGCAAACTATACATACCAGATTTAAAAAATACATACACGTGGTTTGTTCAAAAAGTATCCAGATTGGAATTGTAGTGGTTGTTCACTGGGTGGGATATGTTTGCAACCAGTTCTGACACGTTTGTACATGTCTTAGCAACTCATAACACAAGTTGCAAGTGGCTGCGTTTGCTCAGTTGGCTGTAGTAGGTTGCGGAAGTAACACGTGCGTTTATGTCATAGCGATTTTTACGATGTGTGAAAGGACCGAACAATGCATTTGCATCAAGTTTTGTTTTAAAATCAGAAAAAACGCAACGGAAACATATCGATTATTGCAGCAAGCATACGGTGAAGATGCAATGGGTCGTACACAAGTGTTTGACTGGTTCCGTCGATTTAGAGGGTAGAAAGAAGGGGCACAAGGTGCGAAGCAAAACAAAGGTCATGTTACTGGCGTTTTTTGATTCTGAGGGTATCGTACACGATGAGTACGCTCCCGCCGCGCAAACAATTAACAAGGAATTCTACCTGGAGGTCTTGCGACGTTTGCGTGAATCAGTTCGCCGAAAATGACCAGAAAAATGGCGGGATGGCGACTGGATCCTGCACCACAATGATGCGCCCACACACACTTCACATCTTGTGCAGCAGTTTTTGGCCAAACATGGCACCGCTCAGTTGCAGCAGCCGCCATAAGCACCAGATCTCGCACCGTGTCACTTTTTCCTACTCCCAAGGCTTAAGGAAGTTCTGGAAGGACACCGATTTGAGGCAATGGAGGACATCAAACGAAATTCAATGAAGACACTATTAGACATCCCGAAAGAGGTGTTTGCAAAATGTTTCCAACAATGGCAGAAACATTGGGTTAAGTGTGTAGCTGTGGAGGGGAACTATGTTGAAGACAATTAGGGTTAAAACCCCGTAAGCTTTATCTACTTCATGTACTGTAGTCAGTCCGGATACTTTTTGGACAAACCATGTGTATATAGGTATGTATGTGTATATATAAATATTCCAACTAATTTGCAGTCTCTTCACACATTACATATAAACACTGTATCGAAAAAAAAGAATGTTCATTTCGTCATGGCTTTCTTCAATCTACAAATTGGTTAAACTGATTGTAATGACAGATAAGTCATTACATAGTTTCCCAGTTTTTGTATGTGTAGCCATACAATATTGTACCACATCAGACGGAAACAGTATTAAATATTATGAGCACGCGTCTGTATTCTTGCCTTAGTTATCTGGAATGCCAGTCACATCTTGTCTATGCTTTATTATATAGTCATTTGTGGCCTGTGTGGATATACCACATTTTTACCCAGTACCTCATGGATGGCACAATATTTAGAAAAAAGGTTATTGCAAATAATATCTGTGTTTTGATTTTCTCCACAAATTTTGTCTGAAACATTTCTCATTCTGAGAAGAATTCAGTGAGATACTATCACAAATATACAAATATCTTCATGTGAAGTACCCATTATTCTTGTCAGATTTTAACCAAACTTGAATTTTGTTGATAGATTGTCAAAAATCTTCAATTAGAGAAGTTCACAAAAATCCATCCAGTGGGAGCCAAGTTGTTCCATGTGGACAGACAGACATGAGAACGGTAATAGTCACTTTTCACAATTTTGTGAACATGCCCAAAAACATGAGAAAATGGCAATGGTTACATTGACCTGAGTAACAAAAATTCACTGTAAAGATCTACTGGATCCATAACACATGATAAACCTAGGGCTTAGCTGCTGAATGCTGTATTTAATGAGTATTATGGACATAATCTGTTACACACCAGCAAGTTTTTAAATTTGGTGTATGAACTCCCTGAAGATGGCACGAATGTGCCAAAACATGTAGTAGCAGTGAAAGACCTTACCCTTAAATGTGCTTGTGACTTGTGCATTAAGTTGGTTTTATAAATGAATACTTATCAAAATGCACAGAATAAATAATTTCACAACAAACTTGGTTTTGTTCAGGGTACAATAAATCAGAGAAGGGCTTCAGCTGTATTCAGGCAGGACAGTTAAAGGTAAATTTCAGGTTGGGACAATGCTCCTTGGGCTGGGCCAGGTATAATTGCAGCAGGTACACACATCGAAAACTGAGACCTGCCACAAAATCAAGTTAAATTTAGATGCCATGGATCTCCACTTAGTTACCACATTTATGCATGCAAAAGTCATAATTTTTATTGCAATATTCATAAAAATTGTACAGAAACTGGGATTTTTTATGTGCAGTAGTTGAACACAAACATGAGAAAATAATAACAGGAAATCACAGCAGCCTTCATCTTCAAACAAGGAACCTATTTATAAAAGAAACATTTTTATGACAGTGTTCCAAGAATTTTCATGAATAATAAGTGTTCATACAACCAAATGTCTGCACTTACAATCAAAAGTCTCATTAAATAACCAGTAAAGATCAACTTTCAAATCTATGAATGACAATCCAGGCACATTTGCTTGGGCATTTGCAAACAGCGTTCTAAGGAGAATATTTGGAACCAAAAAGGATGCAACTGAGACTAGAGAACACTGCATAACAAAGGGCATCATGAGTTGCACTCTTCATCAAATATCTTGGTATGGTCAAGTAAAGAACAATGAGATGAGCATAACATAGCACAGAAGACAGTATTTTTCAGTCACCACTATCAGAACCTTCCTTTAACCCGTTAGAACACACAGCCGTCTGTGAGACGGCCGGGCTCGCCAAGTTGGTAGACACACAGCCGGCTGTGAGACGGTTGAGACATCGATGTCTTTTGCTTGTAATTGTAGCTTTCTTTCAGTAGATGGCATGACGTGTCTTATACCGTTTT
>JGI24700J35501_10929858_pt1 | contig 10400 bp, 4 predicted proteins | sample TergutTh196P1_FD_35501 | JGI IMG/M metagenome (IMG submission 35501) | reverse complement strand
TTTTTCACTCGGAAATTTTTTTTTTTTTGGGGGGGGAGTTGCACTATGCTGCCACTCCACTGATTGTTGCTTTGTCTCCGGGTCATAGTGATATAACCAGGTTTCGTCCATGGGCACCAATTGCACCCGACAGGAAATCACTTGGATTGCCCTGAAAAAATTCCAAAAGTTGCTCAGACGATTGGCACTGTTGATGTTTTTGATCCGTGTTCAGGCATTTCGGGACCCACTTGGTGGAGAGCCTCTGCATGTCCAAATCTTCATGAATGATGGACCCAACCCACTCACGTGAGATGCCCAGTTGCTCAGCTATTGATTTAACTGAAATCCGGTGGTCTTCAAAGATTAGCTCGTGAATTTGATCAATAATCTCCAGGGTGGTCACTGTTTTAGGTCGTCCAGGATGAGGTGGAAAAATCACGACGTTAAACTCGGCCACCCAGTTTTTGACGGTGGCATACGATGGTGCATGTTCCCCTAATGTTTCTTTCAGAATGGTGTGAATTTTCTTCGGTGCCTTGCCTTGCAAGAAAAAAAACTTGATGACAGCTCGTGTCTTGATGTTGTTGAAATCGCACGTGTTGCCTGACATGCTTCCTTCCAGCCTCTGTAACAAGAAAAGACTTGCAATTCGGCACATGAACAGGCCCCTCTTTCCAACGACACTATTGATGCCGTCCTACGACATCGGGAAGTAGGTCGGGCTAAGGATTTGTCAGCACCCCCTTGTAGCACAAATAGTGTTAGATTGTGTATGGCATATTGTTGTGAATTTATGGTCTCTGAAAAAATGCGTTTAATAATCCTAGTACAATTTTTTACATGTAGTTCGTATTAAAATATAGCATATCAAGTAATAATGCTTACCCTGAAGACCATTTGAAATAAAGCATTCATAAAGATATGGTATGCTATGATGTGATTTTTAATTAAGTGATACATTGTGCTGTGATTTTATGATATTTTATTCAGTTAAAAGCTCGCATGTGATACATAACAAATACGTGATAAAATGGTGTGAACTGTTACACTGTATTGCTAAACAAATTTCAGTCTTGCTTTATAGTCTGTGTTGTAGAGTTTGTGAACTACAGTTAGCTTATATGCATGGAATTGCATCAGTTTTGTTGTAATTTGTGGTGATGATGTAGACATGTTGACTTGCTGTGCAAGTTGGATGAACAGTTTTTTGGAAATAATGTGGAAATATTCCTCCAAATTATTTGTATTATTCATGTTTTAATTAAGTTATGTATGTAACCCTGCACTGATTGAGGCCAATCTAATATTTTCCCCTGCCTTGTGCTTTTTAATTTTGGTAAGCTTTGTGTCCTGTCTGTTTTCTCTTTCTGATATTACTTACCTCATATATTGTTTTTGTTTTTCCTTTAGGTGGTTCACATATATGGGAGAAGCCCAGGACAATCCATTTGTCCCTTTCCAGATTACTTACATTGAGACAAATAAAACGATAGATAAATATGTGCCATTGAACCCATCAATAACACCTTGCAGCAAAGGAATAAGTGTAAGTGTTAAAGTTATTTATTTTGACTGTTTAAAGTATTTAAACCAGCCCCAACAAATTTCTGTAAATGTAGGCTCCAAGCAGCTGGAACTGAACTGACCATTTTTTCTTCTTCGATAACTGTTGTTAAGCTTGCTGGAAGCTTCTTACCTCCATTTCTTGTTAGCATTCTTGTTTAGAGTACTTATGCACAGGGGAGTATTTATCATACCTTTTGGGGTACCACATCACAAAGTTAGGAATACAGGTGGTGACAAGTTTGGAATTATACAAGTATGATTTTTATTCTGTAGCTACAAGACACTGTATATTTCAGACATGTTATAGCATATCAACAGAAGATATCTTTCAGTAGTCAGTTACTTGTATCAAAGTGTGGTACATGATAAAATGTAGTGGGTTTAAATTTAATGACAATTGCTGTAGCACATTGACAAAGAAGTGCTTGGCATATGCTTCTGTTAGTGTGTTTGCCATGACTCATCATAATGAGAGCCCCTGCATTACTTTCTGTCCTTAGGGCTGCATTCTTGTGCTTGAGAGCAGTACTTCAGAAAAACACTAGGCACAACACAACCTGTTGCATGGGATTCATTGTGTCCTGCCTTAATGTAAAATTTACTCTTTTAAGGAAATATATTTTGCAGAATTTAAAGTAACCGTGTAAGTTCTTCAGACAAATAAAATAAAACAGCCATGTAATATCAGTAGATCTGAAGGTCTAGAAATATATACAGTAGGAAAGTACGCTTTGTGAATTGTGCTGAGAAGTCATTGTTTGTGATTGTGTCCTGTAAAATGATAGTGGCACACAAATGTGCGGTGGTTTCTAAAAGACATGTTACCCTTATGTATTATGATGTGTAGTATTAATTTGTGTGGGGAAAATAGTGTGTTGAGTGCAACATAGTTTCTTCAGAAGTATATTACTTAGATATTTGTATGCATTTTCTGATTAGGTACAGATATCAGACCAGTTGACTCACCAAATTCGTTACAAACACATTCCAATTTAAAAAGCACTATCATTGGAATGGGAGACCAACATGGCAGATTTGTGACATGTGAACAACTTGTGCTACTCACTATACAGTAGGATTTTTATATTTTATATATTGAGGTCATAGGAAAGTACACAAGATAAATTTTTGTAAAGTCAGAAATGTTGATATTCAGGTTGATTTTTATCATTTTTCTGCACTAGATTTTGTATTTATATTTTGAGTGACTCTGTACAAGCATGTATACTCGTAGTGGGATTGTTTTTGCAGCTCGCAAGGATTCAGTGTAAATCTGCACGTTTCATTATATGTGTTTTGTGATAAATTTTGTAGACTATTTGTTTTCATAAAGTCCAATGTACAATGATGATAGTTTTGTTGTCTTCTGATGCAAGTTCTTGATACATTATCTCTGTAAAGTCATTGACATATGAGCAATTGTCACTTGTTACTGCACTGAGAATAATGCTGAGACAGTCATTGCTGCCATTTGATTCCAATTCAGCTTTATGAACAGTCACTGGAGTGCAACGTATTGATCAACTCAGGCAATGTATAATAACCAGCTGTGGGTTAGGGCCTTATTCCTGTCAAGAGTAGGCATTCTGTGTGTATTCAGGGGCCCATCTGCCTCTTACCTAATATGTGCTGGGAGTTCTTCCGTCAGGAGTAGAGCACTGGAGTATGAAGATGTCTTCTCCTTATATCTCTAGTATAAGATCTGAATGTGTGGAGCATCACCTCCACACCTTTAGTATGCCGTTGTGATTTGGTAAGGACAGATACTAAAATTGAATGTCATTGTTAGCTAAATAGTGTCTGAGTAATTGATATTTGGGTGTTCCTTTGTTTGAAGAGATGTTGATCGTTTTGGTTTACTGTACATTTGCCCGTGTACTCCACCAGTTTTTCAATATGTTTGCTATCATTCTTGAGTACTGGTTAATGTTACCCATCCAGGAAGAGTATACTTGTTGGATTGATATTACCAGTTAATATTATTCTATCAGTTTGTATAAGAATCTAAAAAGGAAGATGCTAAAATGCAATTCTAGCATAAATGTCAAGGTAACGAATTGAATGAAATAAACCTGTGTTTTGTTGGACTGAATAATTGTGGTTTGTTCATTCCTACAGTTTAACATTTCATCCAGTAAAATCTTTGTTTTAAATTATCAGAGTTTTTGTTAATTTAGTGGCTTACAAATATTAGTGTGGTAGTCTTGATGGTAATATCATTTCAGTATATGGTTGTGCATTGGCTATGTACAGATTTTATGGGTACCAGAGTCTACTGTTTTGCTAAACATTTTACTGTTGCCATAACATCAGTGGCATCATAACCTTAAAATGACAGGGTTGGTGTTTAAATTTTAGTGCATGGTTTGTGGAGAACATATTATTTGAACAGAAAAAGATACAATTATGAAATAAACAGCATTTTGTGGAAAATAAAACAGAGATTATGCTGCATGTCTTAAAAATGCAGTAGTTTTCCTTGTTGCCTAAGTTTGTAAAATTAATTTCAGAGTTTTTTTTTTTGTACATGTGTTTGCATTTGCAAATGTGGGTCATTTAAAGGTTAAGGGTGCTGTTGGCATGCATTTTGAATCTTCAGGGTGAAGCTGTTGTTTGCAATTAATCGGGTCCGGCAGTCAGCCACATCATATGGAGATGAGGCTGTTTGCCTGGTACGGCATTCAGTCATGATGAAAGCTTCAGATTTGATAAAGGTTGTCTGTTGACTGTGTTCTTCCTGCAGCCTGATGTGCCTGCCTGCAGTTGTGTGGATTGTGAATCAAGTTGCCCTTCTCCTCCACCGGAGCCTGAACCACCAAAACCATTCACCATACTTGGTTTAGATGGTGTTGCAGTTGTTATGGGCATAATTTGGGCTGTGGGATCACTGGTGTTCCTCACAGTGGTGTTCTGTTGCAATAATGCTATAGGTAATGTTCAGTTTTCTTTGTCTGACTAAAAAAAAGTGTCCCTTCAGTTATGTTAGTGTAGTGTTTTGAGCATGAAGCTTTTGTCGTATATATAGGAAAAGTTTTTTAAATATGTAGTATTGTAATTAGCTTTACTTTTACTGCTAAGTGTGTAATTTTATGTTTTAGTTTGGCTTGTTTTTATTTTGAAAAGAGGGGAGGTATGTTACAAATAATTTCTTGTATAGGAATACTGTGCTAGAACAGGCATGCTAAGTCTCTGCCGTGAACATGCATGGCAGAAGTCAGTGTGGTGGAAGCAACTGAGATAGCAATGTAAGTCACTTGAAGAGTTCTTCTGTTGTGTCTGCCCTTTAGCCCGTCTCTCATAGCACTCTATCTGAATATCTAATGTCAGGCTGCCTTCATATGGGCAGCAGTAGGTGCGTGTTAACATTTCATAAGTTCAACATGCCTGCCCTAGAGTCAGGTATGCAAATATATATTCTTGGCTGCACAAAAATTCACTTTCTTGATGTTTTCCAATACAATATGTATATAGATTCACATCTTTCTGTGCACAGTTCAATTCATGCATATATTTTACATTTTTATAGCATTGTGTGTATCTTTCAGTAACCAGATATTTTCTTTTATGTGAATGCTATTGATTTAGAAAGCTTTTTGAAGTATAAATTTTACTCTGTCAATTATTTTTCCTTTATCTTGATGAGCCCGTGTGGGCCGGGATAGCTCAGTCAGTATAGCGACTTGCTACGGGCTGGATGGTCCGGGGATCGAACCCCGGTGGGGGCGAGATTTTCTGCACCCGTCCAGACCAGCCTGGGGCCTACCCAGCCTCCTATACAATGGGTACCGGGTCTTTCCCGGGGGTAAAGCGGCTGGGGTGTGGCGTTGACCACCCACCCCTATCTAGCACCAAGGTTAAGGAAAGAGTAGAGCTATACCTCTGCTCCCCCTCTGGGCCTTTATGGTCTGTTCTAGGGTGACTTTACCTTTACCTTTTGAGCCCAGAGTTATCAGATTCGTTTTTTCCTTTCTGAAAGAGCAACTTTGTTACCTATCATGGAATTTTGATGTTACTTTTCAAGGTAATCTGTACAACTGAAGACAGTTGTTGATGAGCCTGCATGAATCAGTGAACATTAACATTTGAATGGCCTCTTGAGCACAGCAGAATAATTTTTAATTGGCTGTATTACAAAAAAATGTAATTCCCTGAAACTTCCCCATGCACTTTTCTAAGGTGTTCATTCCGTGGGGTGTCCAGCTGATTGTGGAACCTGCTCATGAATTATACAAAATTACACATGGTATCTACATTAATAATTTTCATTGTTATGTAACTTACTGCTTGTTAGAGCAGGCATTGGGAATGATCGTCACCTCTCATACATCTTTGACATGTTGCAGATGAATTATTAAAAACTTAAGTTTTTGTCTAAAAATGGAGATATTTTATGCCTGATGATTTGTTTAAGTTTGTCCCTTGTGTGTGGATTATCTGCAGACTGCCATCTTATTTTGAGTATTTGTGTGACTGGTTAAGTGATTATATCTTTAAAATAAGTTTGCAGTGGACTGACTTCACCACTACACACTGTTTCTCAGTACCAGTTACAAAATCTTACTGTCTTAACCAATACTGAATTTTTTGCACAACTACAAATTTTTTGTGGCATCAGACATAACAAGTTTGTGGCTGTGTAACACATTACTTTGTTACATTGTTACCTGGGATATGCATCTTAAAGGATGTTGTGGACATGTTTCTGACAGCATTCCAGTATCATCTAATGTTTCTTTTGAAAGCACATGTAGTGATTGTTCGCACTAGTTTGATGGGAACATGCTGTTTGGGAATTATCAGTTGATATATGGCTGATCTGCTTGGACTTGTAACAGGAAACTGACTCTTAAGTTTGCAATGACATGTTTTTATAGGTTTTTTCCCGTCATGTACAGATTTCCACAATAAAAATGCTCAGTAGTACACTGTACTGCGTATTCATGAATAACAGCATTAATTTATGTCACAACAAAAAACCTTGGTGTACTCATATTTGTGAACCACAAAAAATTTTCCCCTGTTAACACACAGCATATGAAACTGAAATGTGTGACAGACTTTGGATGATGCACTGTAACAATTTTTGCTGAGATAAAACTGTCATTTGCTTGGGTTCCACATTTAAATGAACTTCTATATTAGTCATATGGAGATTATGTGTATTTTTAAAGTAGATAGTTAATGTAGACGTTTTTGACATGCAGAAGCTACGATGTCATGTCATATGCACGCTGCATAGAACAGCCTGTCAGGCTTTAGCACGAATGGTTCTTGTGGGGTCAAGTATTAACTGTCATAATCCCTGTATGTTTTTGTGTTACAGCATTTACTGTTTATTACAAGAGTTTGTGTAGATCACACGTCATAATTGCTTGCTTAACTTAGATGTATCACATGTTGGCCTGCATACACATCTGTTTTGTCATATGTCGAAGTAGGTTTGGGTTTCAGATTTGTTTTATCTATCGCAGGTTTTAGTAGGACAGGACTAAATTCTCTGCAACATTGGATTTTGTATGTGAAGGACTAGGGAATCTTAAGAATCTTAAAGTATTATAATAATAATAATGATATTGAATTGGATGTTTAAGAAGTTATGTATGAGGGTGGGAAATAAATTTGACTTAACTAGTGGCCACTGATTGAATGGGAATTTGTAGACACAATAATGATCTTAGTCTGTGTGGAAGTAAGGAGTTTATTCACCGGCTGAGTGACTGAACATTGCAGTGATTCCTAACCCTTTTAATTCAGTGTTGATATATATATATTATCATATTCATTTTTTTTTTTAATTGGGTGTTTTCATTCCATTTTATTGTACTAGTAAAATGTATGTTATGTTAACATTTTGAGCAGTTTGATGGACTGTTGAGTTATTGAAGTCTCCACTAAATGATTCACAATTATTGCATTCAGAATTGAAGGTGGCTTGTAACACCATTTGGCCATGCACCCTGCTTGACATGCATCATGCTTTCAAGTATGATTTGTAAATGAAAGGATTAAATTTTCCTCTTTTATTTAGAGTCGCCAAGGGTAGAAATGTATACCATAGCCACCTGATGTAATTTACACCATTGAATGAATAATGCCACAGATGCAATCTTGTCTGTACAAAAGTAGTACTCAGAAGGGTGAGTATTGCCTGGTTGCAAAAAAAAAAAAAAAGTTAACCACATTTAATACTTGAAGTGATTCTGCTGGTGTTACTTCCCCTGATATGGTGTGGACTTGACATGTAATATGGCACATGATATAAATTATAAGTTTTGATCCTTTTCCACCCTTTTCCCATTGGGTATAGGTTTAGTAGTTTTGTGCCTAGTGTACAAGACAGTACTGGGTAAAGAAGTACACAAATAGAAACTTTGATTACAGTGTGCTCTGGTGAGATGTAAAAGCATTTTGGAATACTGCTTGCTGTGTGAAAGGTATGTGGAATTTCAGTTAATGGACTCGATGGGTTTGACCTTGGCGCTGCTAGAGTTGAATAATTCCTTTAGATTGGTAGTGAGAGCATGTGTATAACCATATGGCCATCAATTAGTTACCCACTGTAGTGCTCAAGATAGGTCCCCCCTTCAGGCATGTCTTTAGTGTGATTGAATAAGATTGGTCAGGCGGGGATAGTGTGTGGGTTTTAAGGTCAAAAGTCTGCTGTTTTTAACAGTTACCTTTTAAAAAGAATGGACAACTTTCCTTATGTGTAGGGATCTTGATGTAACAGCAGCAACACAGTTACTCCTGCATTAGCATTACATGTCGCACTGATTATGTTACTTTGTGTCATTTTCACATATTGCTAGATTGCAACAAATTACATTACGAGACAGTGTAGCTTGATAAAATTTATTAAATTTTTTGAATTTTATTTCTGGCTGCCATTGTATATGCGGTATATGTGCCGTAAACCCATGATTAGTAAGAACAAGAATTGTGTTCGTTGTCTCTGCATACAGTATTAATTAGTGCATTATTGTGCTAAGATGTCTTTGCATATATCCTCATACGCATACATTTAAGTCCTGAATATCTTAATGCTGTTGGTAATAGTTGTTTTTAATTGGGGTCATTGCATATAAATGTTACATATTTTTTTCTGCCATGTTTCCAGTGAAATGTAATAAGGGATGTTAATTTTTTCCCCCCACTCAGGTGTTATAAGGATTTTTTAAGTTTCCTTAATATTACCAACATATTCAAAATTAGTGCAGTATTTGAACTCAGGGTTGAAACATACAGGACCACAGCAGATAGTGTGACTTTTGGCCTGTTTTCTGATTCACAAGTTGAAGGTTTGAGTGCTGTCATGTACTGACAGAAAAAAACACAGCTCATATCTGTATTATGCCAATTGCCATTGGCCACATAGGCATAATATCTTAAGTATTTTTATCATAAGCTTTTTATGTGATGGCAGGGTGTGGAATTCTTTCAGGTTTTTCAAATCTTGGAGAATTCTTCTTTTATTTGAATTAGGTTCAGATCTTTTATGTGATGTTTTCATATGACTTCATTTGAAGGTGATCTTAATTTCTGCGAGCCTCATGCATTAGTTATGGTATTTCTGTTACACTGAGTTCCAATCCTTAACTTATAAGTAATTACTGAGCATCGGTAAGAAATTGTGTAATATTGTTGCACTTGTTTGCACTTTGCATATACATTATGTTCCTTAGCTGTTTGTGTGTGACTTTTTGGGCTGTTCTAGGGCGTGGAAAGGCTGTCGACTTCACAACTGTTCTTAATATCTCATTCTAATGATTTCTTTCATTTTCATGATACTGAAGTTCTGTGGTGTGTGTAAATGTTGGATAATGCTTTCCATTAAAATGGAAATGCACATATCTGCATACTTTCATTGTAATGGTGCCTTTGGTGGAATATTTGATGGAATTTTCTTCCAGTTGGATTGTACTATAACATAGCTAACACTGTGTGCTTTGTATTTGTATTTTAGTGATAATGTATCTCATTTTGGAGTTGCATGTTTGCCATTTAAAACTGGGACCACATGTCCTGCATTTGTTATATTTGTCAGATAGGAATACAAGGTAGGAGTATCCCATGAGATGGAGTCCATGTGGTACCATAGTTTACAGTTATATAAGGAAAAGGTTTTTCAGTGTGTTGTAACTCAGAGGGTGCCCAGTGACTGAGTATACCTAATTTTAAGGGCTCTATCAGATCAGGTGCTTTCCTTTACCTGAAGACAGAAGCAGAGATGGCTTCTGAAGGGTAATATTCTGTTAATATTAAGACTACTTCAAGAAAATTGTTTATTAGTGGGCTTTATATAAATATGAGATGCATGATTTTGGCTGACTTCAGTTACATTTTTGCTGCAAAAGATTATTCTGTCATTCACTTCTTTTCAAAGTTAAATTTTTCAGCCATATTTTTTTTTTTTCTTCCAGAAGTATCTGTTTTAAAAAAGTTCTTTTTGGATGTTATGTTTTTAATTGTGTATTGTGGTTTTATTTTTTTATTATTATTTTTTTTTTCTCTCTCTTACTTTACGATGGCACCTAGTCTTTATTGAGACTAACTAGCCATTTTATTCTGACTTAATTTTTGCTAAGGGAATGTTGTGGTTTTATGATGAAAGACTTAATTTAATGTTTGATTATTTATAGTCATATTTTATGAATCTAACACCTAGCAATTTTTTTGTGCTGTTCTTATCAGACAAGGAACGATGCACATGGCTTTGTTCTTGATTTTTAAAACTTTTACAGTTTTGGTCATATCAGAATGTTGAATTTTAAAAAAAATATGGAACACACTGTTTGTCATGGGAATTGCCAGATTAGGTGCATTTTTTGCCATCAGTTTTGCCAGAAAAAAAA
>JGI24700J35501_10929857_pt1 | contig 10400 bp, 10 predicted proteins | sample TergutTh196P1_FD_35501 | JGI IMG/M metagenome (IMG submission 35501) | reverse complement strand
TTTTTTTATATGAGGCTCAAGTAAATGTGTCCTGAGTCAACTGGCTCCACTCTGCAGCTTCACACCATAATTCTCTAAGTTTTATTAATATCTGTCCATTTCTGCCTGGGTCTACCAACCTTCTTTTCTGTATTTTTTCTCACCATGTGTGTTCGTTTCTGATCTCCTATATGTGGACCATAGTTTAGTCATTTCATTCTCTTCTGAATTAAACACTCTTATTAGGTGAGGCAGTCAGGACAGCATAATTGGTGTATAAGTGACTAGGCTATGAGCTGGATGGTTCAGTGTTCGAATCCTGGCGGAAACATGAGATTTTGCACTTCTCCAAATTATCAAGACAGGCTCTGGACCTATGTAGCCCCATATTCAGTGGGTACCAGTTATTCTGTCTCTGGAGGTAAAACTGTGAGAGTGTAGAGTTGACCATTCACTGCATCTAGTGCCAATGGTATTAGAAATGAGTGGAAATGTGCCTTTTTGCCCCCTATTTGCCTCATAGCAGACACAAGAACAGCTTTACAATGAAACTGTAAAGCTGTTCCTTATGCGATTTTCTTATCTTTCCTGTTGCTTCATTTTTCTTAGGTCTAAATGTCCTCCCTACCACTTTGTATCAGATTTACTTCAGTTGCACTTTGTTCAATTATTTGGATAAGTACGAAAAGTGCCCACATTTTAAAGAAAGTGTGTCAGTCTTTGTCAGAGACTTCAGTCTACTGGGATGACGATGTTTGTAAAACTGCTGTTGATTTCCAGCCTGACCTGGGTGAAGGAGGAGTATTTGCATATCTGGAGGAGAACAAGATTCCTGTTCTATTCCTCATTATGCTGATCCTGCAGTTTGCTCTTATTTTAGTGGACCGAGCACTGTACTTGCGTAAATACATTCTTGGAAAGATTGTGTTCCAGTTCTTGCTTGTATTTGGAGTTCACATATGGATGTTCTTCATTCTACCTCTAGTCACTGACAAGTAAGTAGGCAAGCAAGCAAACTTGCTTTCCTGTCTTTCTTAAAGAGAAAGCAAAACTACTTTCCTTCCCTAAATAAGAAGGTGTGTGTATTTGCATACACATGTGTGGTCATTAATGTTATTGAAAACAAGAATGAGCAGTGCACTGTTTGTAACAGAGTCAAGAATGAGCAGTGCACTGTTTGGAACAGAGTCGTTATGCTGATAATGACCCAAAAAACAGGAGATGGTTTTTATATAATTTCATATAATTTTGTTATAGTAGTGAGTGTTAAATGGGAAAGGGTGAACATTAACCCTTTGCATTCACTCTTTTCTCTGCTGGGCTGGCCAGCCAGCCAGCTGCCTCAGGTTACTTTTGGTCTTTCTGGAATCTCTAGAGGTTGAGAAAGTTTTATATTTTAGTAGAGAAATCAGATTCAAAATTTAATAATGTAATTAATACATTCAATGTTTACAATAACAGAAATTTTCCTTGATTTAAAAATTACTTGTTAGAACCAGTCCAACAAATTGCAGCATAGAGAATCTATGAAATTAATGTTGTCCAACAAATGAGCACAAAATGTTAAACCTGTTTGTAGTTATGTATATGATATTTACTTAATGTGATTACATGATAACTTTGTGCATTGAAGTTTTTCTGTAAAACTTAAATAATTTTCAGTAATTTATGTCACAGTGAGGTGCAAAATTAAGATTCACTATTGATAAATGAAAGGAAATTCAACTCGTGCACATATTTTAAAGATTTGCAATTCATATTTCTGTTTTATGCTAGACAGTGATATGTAAATTTCAGTTAAACTTCTGTCTTCATGATTTGTAGTACAAGTTGAATAGTCTAAGTGCAAAACAAAGTATGATTGAGGAAATAAATTGTGACCATGGTATCATGTAGTCAGGTGTCCATGAATAAATGTGTTCAGGGATGAACCCCAACCACAAGAACAGTAACCGTCTTGACACATCTGACTGAAGATTAATCTTATGTCATTGCATACAGTACAAATTAATTAGTCTTGAATTTATTATGTAGGTATATGAAGCATAACAGGATCTGTTGCAGAGTGACAGCTTTTCTCCCCTTGTAAAATATTTGTCATAAGTCATAAGTGTAAGAATAATCGGACTAAAGGTGGCTACAAAATAAATTAACAAATTTATTTTTTATATTTTCAAGTTTGCTGTTATCTACCAGGTAAACAAGGTTTACTCAAAAATTGACCAAATTAAAGGACTGTATAAAACTACAAGGCTCTCCAGGGAAACCAAGCACTTCTAAGTAGATTTCATGCTACCTATTCACAACTGGAATTTTTTTTTATGAATATGGTTTTGAAATTAAATCATGTATGCCTTTAGTGTGAGTGTACAGGGTGATTCATCAGTAGGAAATGATTTCCTAGGTCTTTGTGATCAAAAAATTTCATTTAAACGTGTGTCCAAGTTTGAATGGTTACAGAATTTTAACTGATAGAAACTTAGAATAAAATGTAAGGATTACTCAAAAGATATGATATACATTAATAAATGTAACACATATGTTATAAATTGAAGTCTGATCGGGAAAATGTGATTGTATTTACTACAAGTTTGCCTGTGTAGAAAAGTCTGTGCTTGTATTTTCCCCGTATCCTACAGTGGCTTTACAACTGAGTTGTGAGTTTTCCTAATGTTTTGCAAAGAAATTTATTTGTGTTTTTTCTAAAAAGAACCCATACAACCTACTTCCCATTTATTATGTCTATCATGTTGTTATTACCAAATGAAGGAAATTAGAATATGGCATAGGGTTGGGATCAAGTGGTATAATATGCATATGAAATATTGTGGAAACTGGTAAACTGGTTCAGCATCACAGTGCTTCTCCAAAACAGCTTACTGTACGCAACGATTATACTGACAGCACTGAGTATCTTATGTCTTGAAGCCAAAGAAATATTAATACTTGTGCATCATACTAACAGCGGAGTTGTGTGATGTACCTATGCAGTGTGCATCCTAAGTTTATTCACTTTTGTTGCGTGCAAATACACACACAGACTCTGCATATACACATATACTCGTATATGTGCACCAGCGTATATATTAGAGTTAAAGGAGGTGTTCTTAAACTGCTTCTCCTTGTATAAGTAGTAATGCAGCAGAAGAATAATAATTTCTAGTAACTACAGAATATCAGACAGTGTAGATTTGATGGTATTAGTAACAAATTTACATGTTCTCTGCACCTGACTGCCTAGTGTAAAACAGTTTGAGACAGACATAAAAAATGTACGTGGGATGCACGATTTTCTGTTATATCAGGACACATGAAAATTATGCATTTTTAGTTACTGTGATTTAGTAGCAATTAAAAGTTGTTATTAATTACCATTTGCAAAGGTATATTTAAAAATGGTATGTAATTTTGAAATTTTGAGAAGTATTTGTGTGTTTCATTTCATTTCACAGGTAGTTTAGTAGAATGTGACAAATTGAACTTCTTTACTAATGGTGGAGGTTTTGTTGCAGGCAATTCAACACTGAGCTGCCGCCACAGATGTGGTACATGGTCAAATGCTTCTACCTGCTTCTTTCAGCACATCAGATGAGAAGCGGATATCCCACTCGCATCCTTGGAAATGTGCTGTGTGAACGCTACAGTGTCCTAAACATGATCCTTTTTAAAGGGTATGGAGTCATTGTATCCCTAGAGCACCATATGAATCTGCTTTCTCTTTTGATGCCCTTCTTATTATGTATTTCCTGTAAATTATAGGCAGGTCTTGGTGTACACAATTTCTTTTTGCTCTGTCTCACTTTAACACGACTTGAAAATTTACACCACTATTTAAATTTACACGATAACTTTTAGATTCTTGGTACATGACCAACATGATGCACAAATTCTTTTCTATGTATTTATTTCTGTTTATAACTCTCTACATGTTTCGAGCACATCGTGCTCATCATCAGGAGAGACAAATTACATCAATACAGCCTCTTGTAATAGTCATTCTATGTTGGTGGCCGAGATGTGTGCAGGTTGGAAGAAGACTTCTTCCAACCTGTACACATCTCGGCCACCAACATAGAATGACTGTTACCAGAGGCTGTATTGATACAATTTGTCTCTCCTGATGTTGAGCATGATGTGCTCAAAACATGTAGAGAGTTATAAATAGAAATAAATACATAGAAAAAATTTGTGGATCACGTTGGTCATTTACCAAGAATCATTACATGATGCACGGTCAACAAAATGTAAAATGTGAAAGATAATTTTTAGTTTAATGCAATTTGGCATAGACAATCCATGTCTGCATTTATCTTGTGTATTAGGTTAGAAGAAAGTGATGTCACTGTCACACCATCGGTCACAAGTATGACTTGGTTATGTTGGTGATGCAGTCCCATGGCTCATTTATTTTTCTCTTCAACATCATTGGCTTTTGTTCCCAACATTCGCCTAGTGCAATCCAAATAAAGAATCTGTGAAAGACAATTGGTATTGAAGAGAAATTAAGACGTAATAAGCTGATTTAAAAAACGTGAACAAATTGCTGACATATGCCATAATGTTTGACGTGCTCATAGTAGTATATGTACTGTGCGTGATAATGCTGATAGAATGCAAGAAAATTTTAAGTGTTTAGATTACATTAAATGCCAACAATCTGAAGCAGGGAGTGTTGTGTGGCAAGACTACCATAGTATGAACCAGACCAAAAACTCTGGATGTGAGTCTCTTACATTTTCATTGCATTAGAAATAAATAAATAAATATATTGTGTAGAAATATATGTGTACGGTATAGAAATGTGTGTGTGTGTGTATGTATATATATATATATATATATATATATGGTATATACCAAACATACATACTCTAGAAGTCCGTGTTTCCACTAGTGGTATAGTCATATGCTATGTAGGATGAGTTTGTTAATCCCCTACCCCCTGGAAATACACTGTTTTAAATGCGAATTTTGTGTTTGATTTGTTTGACTTTTTCAGTAACATAACTGTGGCATAAAACGATTCCTGCCTGTACACTAATGATTCCTTATTCCTTCTAAAAGGGAAAAATTTAGGTATATTATGGTGTCATGCCCTTTATATGAATTCCGGTACAAGTGGCCAAATTTCAGACGTATGTCCTATCATCAACTGTAAGTTTATTAACACACTTATTGAATTAAGTGAGCTGTAAACGCTGATTAATTTGAGTGATATTTTTGTGAGTTGTCACCACCATAACCAAATCTCAGTCCAAGTATGAGTCACAGCTAGTGTGGTTGTGTTTTGTCACACAGAAGTGTTACATAAAATGCCTGTAACATTTCCAAATGAGGAATTTACCAATGTGCATTTTGTATACAGTTTCTGCAGTGGAAGTAGTAGAGGGCTTGTAATTAATTTTAACTTGGAGTGTCACAGGTTTGTGGAGTGAGGCAAAGAATGTCTTTGCAGGTTTATGGCTGTGCCTTTCTTGTTTGAGTTTCGTTCACTTATGGACTGGTTGTGCACACATACATCAATGACTGTTTTCGACTGGCTGAAGATGGAGAACATTTTTGGAAACATATTTCAACAAAAGTGTTCAAAGCATACTGAGTCTGAATATCCACAGCCTCGTGGGGAGAAGAAGAACCCATTATTCCAATACCTTATGGGAGGTGGTGGTCTGTTCATTATAATTGCTGTCATCTGCTTTCCATTGGTTATATTTGCTCTTGGCAGCACTGTTGGCCAACCTAACCTCCCATGTGAAGTCACAGTTAAAATGGAAATTGTTGACTATCTGCCCATTTATGAAAGGTCAGCACAGGACTCTCTCATTGACAAGTAAGTGTGAGTGAAATATTGTCTGGTAAATGTTGGAGCTGTGCTTCTAGAAGTTGTGGCATATATCACACTGATATGAATGTCAGTCAGTCAAATGACTGCATGTATGTGATAGCTTCAAAATGATCCCCTTGCGCATCTATACACTTCTGCCAGCAACCTTAAATGTGTTGGAAACATTCCTGGAAACAATTTTGTGAAAGCCTTTTCAGCTCTTCTGTCACATTCTTATTTATGTCAGTAGCTTCACAAAAGCGCCATCACTTTAATGCTGATTTTATTCAAGGGACAAGGTAAATATCACCTGGAGCCAGGTCAGTAGAGTATGGGAGATGCACCAGTATTGTCACATTGATCTGTGCTAAGAAATCCTTGACTAAAACTGAGCGTGCCCTGGATCATTTTTGTGAAGGAGAAACCAACTCTTGGTTCTCCATTTTTCAGGGCATTTCCTTCAGACTGCATCCCTGAAGCAATGAAGGAAGTCAATGTACATTTCTTCATTCACAATTATTATGCTGCAAGCATTATACCAGCAAATTCTGAAAACTTTTTGAAGCTACTACATATTCAGACTGATATTTGAGATTGATGTTAAATCATATTTGTCAACAGTGTTACAGTAAATCAGTACAAATAATAACAACATACACAGAGGAATAACTAGCCATGTTTTTATATTTGCATTTACCAGTACATGTTCAGGGATATACTAGAATATCCAGAGGCCCTTCCACTAAATTTAGTGCAGAATATTTCCTATGGCAGTGTGCCATTTTTCAAGTTAAATTTCTTAAATATTGCTGATGTATTAGTAAAGGATATTTACCTCCCCCACACACCAGTATCAACATAACCTGCAGCAGGGTCAAGTCATTCATCTTTCTTACAATCTGCATGAACCAACATGATTCCAGTCATTGACCTGGGGATCAGGTGGTCTCATGATTGCAGCCCTCTCCTGCTTATTACAGGGATTCCATTACCTCTTAGTACACCACTGGAACTCATTACCTCACATTAAATACTGCACATGTAATGGGGACAGCTGCAGTCACTGTTATCAAGTATTCCCTCTGACAAAACAGTAACTGTCATTGCTACATTATGTCCCAGTTGCACATTAAAATATATGTCCAGTTTTTTCCTCGTATGATGATTTATCATTATCATAGTTGTACTCTATGAAACACGAGTTTTCTTTGATGATGTTGCAGAATGAGTGAACAGACATGGAATATAATGAACAATGCATACATGAAAAATAAAGCTGCCTTAAGTTTCTTGTCCAATTATGACCATACAGACATTGCAGTTGTTAGAATGGATACTAGTTCATGGAGGGCGTGGGACATCTGTTCGTGTAACAGAAACAACCTCATTGGAGAACTTCTGTCCAGTAAGTAGTACTGGAAGCCAAGTGCCTTGCTGGAGAAGTAGGTTACTGCTAGGGCCTACAAAGGCAGTCCATGCTGATAGAAACATCACCTGATTAGACTGAAACATTGTGAGCAAGGTGACATTAGCTTCCATTATTGTTTTGGAATTTTACAATTAAGAATATGCAACTAACTGGAGGATGTTCGGGATAACAGTTGTTAAGTGCTTGCAAAGAAGGTCTTGTTCAGTTCCGGCCAAACTGGCAAAATATTTCCCTCACACCAAGTAAGGAAAGAATATATGCATAACATTTGTCATTTTAAATATACAATTAAGACTAGTGAAACATATGGAACATAATCCTTTATATCAAGTTAACAGTCACTCAGTAATTGAATCCCTTGTTTGTTATTCAAACAGAAAGTTCTTTATTGTGTTTACAAGAGCCCTGTACATCCTTGTGCCTTGTTCATTTCATCATACTTGATTTGAACTCCCTAACAATATGTTATGAAACTCCCCATGCATTTCTTTAGACCTCCTAATACTTCCTCTCTCATAAGTAAAAATATTCTCCTCAGCTTTATGATCTGAACAAGGCTCAATGTATCTTATCTTTCTGTTTTTCCAGCCAAACCGATTGCGATAAAGTTCAAGTGGAGTGTGTCACTGATGACCCCTAATCTGAAGATGCCAGTGAAGGCTAGTGACTCCCACATGTATAAGCTAGAGGCTCTCACAGATGGGAAACCCAACCCCCAGAGACAATCCCTTATTAACATGTTAAGTGGGAGACGTGACAAGGCATGGATCCCCAATATCTTTCCTAAATTCCTGAAGATTTCAAGTAGTGGAATAGCTACTCCCATCAATCTACTCATGGAGCCAATTGGTAAGTCTTGGATGTAATAACTTTCTGTTGAGTTATTTCCTAATGCAAATTTCAGAATCTAAAGGTACAAGATATGAGTGCCATACTGAAAGCACACATTAAAGCAGCTTATTGTAGACTAGGAATTATGTGGCTGTTAGTACCATCTCTTATTTCCAACCTGAAGTGAAATGGCATGCCCAAGTATACCAATAAAATCATTACAACAAACTGCCTGTCAGTAACATTTTTTTTCATCAGCATGCTGTGATTGAATTACACACTAACAGAAACTGTATGGCTGCAAACATTGTTAGTCAGCTTTGTCATGTGTAAGGAGATCTCTGCGCAGGTTCCTGCATTGTTAAGCACTGGGTGAAAAACTGACAGCACTGATCTGCCTGATAATGGTCAACCAAGAATCATCAGTTCAAACGAACAAGCTTGAAGTTCATGTTTCACCAAATATGACCAAAGAGTGATGGTTACAGAGTTTTAGCAGAGCTTTAAATCAGACACAGTCCCATGCAGAAAATAATATTGACTTCAAAATATCAGAAAGTGCATTACTATTCAATTCTTTGTTGGTTAGTGGATGAACACAAAGTCACATATTGATGTGAAATCACAGCTTCTTGAAGCACATGCTTCTGAGTGTGACTTTGTTCTGAATGTCATGACTGGTGATTTCACCATTTCTGCCTTAGAACAAAGTAACAAAGCTTAGAATGGCATTACAGTACGTCTCAGAAGAAGCAGAAGGCCAGAACAGTGCCATACCTGTTTTTGCACACACGCCTTTATATTAACAATACATAAATGTGCTCTTGGTGAAGGTATAATCAGTCTGTCCACGTTTGCCTCAATACTCTAATGCTGTCATTGCAGATACACCTAGAATTTAGTTGTGCATGTGTGGTTGGTTATTATTTAGCACTATAAAACTCTTATACCTGGAAGTTGTTTTATAGTTAATACAGGGTCCGCCAGTGAATCGGGCGATTTGGCAATGGTGTTTTTCTATTTTTAGCGTGAGCGGAGAAGGTGAATGATGCTGCGAAGTGGCGTGGCCATGAATAGCATTCAGTTTGAAATTGAGTCGTAGACTAGTGCATAGCGTGCTTTCGCCGTAAAATCATTTTATAAGAACAATGATATCTACGTTGCCGCCCAACGTGAATTTCGCAAGAAATTCGGGATTCATCGAAACAGTAAAGTGCCATCAGCTCATACCATAAAGACGTGGCTAAACAACTCTGAAGAGACCAGCTCAACTGTTAAGAAGAAAGGTGGTAGTGTTAAAACTGTTCGCACCAAACAGAACATTGACGCTGTGAGAGCATCATTCGAACAAAGTCCTCACCGGCCGGCTGTGCGTCATTCCAAGAAACTGGGACTCTCAGAAAGCAGTGTCAGGCATATTTTACACTTGGATTTGCACTTCCATCCATACAAAATTCAAGTCGTTCAGAAACTCAACTCAAGAACTAAAGCTGCGGATACAGGAAGAGATTTCAAGAATCCCGGTCGACGTGTTACATAGGGCCATGAGTAGTGTTCACAATCGGCTTGCTGAGTGTGAGCAGCATAATGGAGGGCATCTTGAAGATGTAATATTTCGAGTGGAATGATGTGTTATGTTTTTTTATGCTCAGTGTTATGTTTCAAGACCACTGATTCACTTATTTCTGCAAATGCTGAAGTATGTATTTTATTATAAATGTAACTGTATCATGATATCCAATACTTTTAATGTTTTGTTAACACTTAAAAATCGCCCGATTCACTGGCAGACCCTGTACTTATGTATTTGTTACTTTAAATGTATGTTCCATTCACTAGTTATAGTTTCTCATTTTAAGTTTTGTACACATCTTTAATGGGTACTGTTCCCAGTCCCATGGAGTAAAGTGGCTAGAGTGTGGAAGTTAACCACTCAACTCCATCTACTGCTGAGGCTAAGAATGAGTGGAGTTATAGCTCTACTCCCCATGTATGCCTCAAAGACATGGCCAGGAAAAACTTTACCTTTGCTTATTATCATTTTTGTGTTTGTTTCTTTGTTCAGTTTTTTGAAAAGTTAATCACAGTGATTGCATAGTGTCTAAGGCACATACAGTCTTTGACTTTTAAAGACTAGAACCATGGTTTGTACTTTGCTTGGAACATTGTTGTATGTATTCTTGTTTTGCTGTTTTGTATTGCATTATTCTATGTGGTTGGAGACCTCAGATTATCATATCTATTATCATTGGTTTAAAATATTTATACTTTCAGAAGTTCAGTCTGAAACAGAAGAGGCTAAGGGGCATTATTATAATAAGCATTTACTATTTGGTGGAA
>JGI24700J35501_10929860_pt1 | contig 10403 bp, 8 predicted proteins | sample TergutTh196P1_FD_35501 | JGI IMG/M metagenome (IMG submission 35501) | reverse complement strand
TATCACCAATAGAAAATTTCTTCGCAAATCTCAAGAAAAAGTTGCGAAAAATAATCAAAAATCACCCTAATTTAGGTGAAGCATTGAGGGAGTGTTTCGGAGGGTAATTAGTATATTTTATCTGCGTCTTTGGTGTTTACCATTCCGACAGTATAGGCTAAGTCGTTTACAAGACGATTGCGAAAATTTTCCAAAGCTCCCCATAACACATCGTCGTCTGTACCTTCGGTTGAAGTTGGGATTTCAATTTTATGCTTTTTCAAGAAGTCAGTGACCACTTTCTTTTTCTCATCAACTAAGTCGTTGTGAAATTCCACTCTATCCACACGGGCGAAATCACAATCGGTTAATGAATAAAACGTAGTGACTTTCGTCAGCCCGCCATCGTTGTCGCACAACTTTTTCAACAGTTCGGCATCTCCAAACTGTTCCCTGTCTATCATTGATGTAATAAACGTTGATTTACCGGAGTTGGTAAGTCCTATTACAGCTACATCAACTTCTTTCCCAATCATGTTTAATTGCATTGTAGTGCCTCCTTTTTTCTATAGTGTCTAGTTATATAACTTCCATTAGTTTCCTGTTTAGATGAAGCCAGTCCTGTGCCTCTTTGTAGCTTGGTATCACTGTTGAAACCCGTGTCCAAAATTTAGTGCTGTGGTCTTTATAGGTGATGTGCGCGAGTTCGTGGACAACGACATAATCAATGACGGACTGCGGACACATTACAAGCCTCCAAGCAAAATTCAGCGAATTACTTGCTCCGCAAGAACCCCACCGCCGTTTCGCTTCTGACATTTTGACGGAGGAATATTCCGTGCCCATTAGGTTGGCATAATAGCTTACCCGTTCACCGATAATACTCTCGCCTTGCGTTCGCATCCAATCGGCAAAGCCTTCAAGGTTCATGTCGTCAGGAATTTTTATGAAATTGCCATCAATAGTGACCTCTGAAACACCACTCCGCATGATTGTGTAGGACTTTCCGCAGTATAAAACATTCTCGCCATCCTCCAAGACGAACGCACTTTGCTTTTCTCCGAAGTCACTCATCTGCCGCTGTTTCCCGGTAATCCAACGTGATTTTTTTCGCACAAAATCACGGATAGCATCTTCATCAAGCTTCAGCGGAGCACGGACTACAAGCCGCGCTTCGCTGTCAATGGTCAAGGCGAGCGTTTTGCGGTCGGAGCGAACCAGTTCATACGGTATCTCTCTCATCTGAAATGCTCCTTCCCTAAATCGACGATTCTTTGTCCGATGTCATTCAGTTTTTTGCTGATGCTTGGAGCGGCAGCCTCCATATCAATCAGCAACTCGCGAATATGCGTTCTCATTTGCCTAATTTGCATCGGTTTTTCCCAAAAGTCTATCTTTGCAGTTTCTGTCTTAAGCTGAGAAAGGCAATCATCCGTGAGGGCTTTCAAGACTTCAAACTTCTCTTGGGTCAGGTCTTCAAAAGACTTATCGCCAAAGATTTCTTTACGCAACAACGAGAAAAAGGGCATCTCTTTCACAGCGTCATAGCCATAAGTGTCCTCTTTCTTACGGGCATCACAGATGTCAGTTTTGATGAATTTTTCAAGTGCTGCCCTGAGTAGCTTCCAATTCCCCCTGAACGTTTCTAAAAGTCCATTCAGGCGTTCGCTGAAACGCTCGAACAGTTCGGGGTCTTTAGGCGTGTTTTCGATAATATACTCCCGAACGGCATATTCCAGTTCATTAGCAACGGCACGGTCGCTCTTGCCGGGTTTCTCCACGCCCTCAATGAAGCTTGGCGACATAATGTCAATAGGCGGCACTTCGATGCCAACACCGTGTACATCGAGATATTCCTCGATAATAGCTCGTACTTTTGCACTTGCGTCCTTCATCGAATAACGCGGGTCACGGGTGCGGTTCGCAACACTCTCGCGAATAAACGCCAATAGTTTATAGGCATCCCTATAATCAAGTGCAACCGGATTAGGCAGCACTCGGTCGTAAAACTTGGAGAGCCGCTTGAATAGGTCATTGAAGTCGTCTCGCAAATCCTCCATGGCGACCAGTTCCTCAATAACAGATTCCGTCTGTTTGAACGGGTCGTAGCAGATTTCCTGTGCAATGAAGGACATTATCCCGTTGTAAGCAGAATTAAGGTGGTTGATGTCATCAGATACATCCGCCATCTGGTCTTCGCCGGTTTCCTCTGAGTCGGCATATTCAGCGAGAGCCTCTTTCAAGTGGTGCGTGATACCAACATAATCCACCACATACCCGCACTTCTTGTCAGCACCGCAAAGACGGTTGACACGCGCTACTGCCTGTAAAAGGCTATGGTTGGTTAGCTTCTTGTCGAGGTAAAGCACCTGCTCAATTGGAGCGTCGAAACCCGTGAGCAGCATATCGGACACAATGACAATGCCCACATCGCCGCCTTTATCAAAGGGTGTCTTGAACGAACCTTCTTCTCCAACAATGCTCTTTTTATCGGTCTTATCCACCAGCACCTTAAGATGCGGATGGCGGTTTGCATCGTCCGCACCTGCCGAGATGATACACTCAACCCGCATTTTTTCTAATCGGGCAATGTCTATGCCTAACGGGTTAGAATGTCTCAACTCAACAATTTTCATGTGAAGCGCGGCCTCAAAAGCGATTTTATATCGAAACGCCGCCTCGCGGTTATACGCCGCTACCTGTGCTTTGAATCCGTTTGGGAACACAGTGCCGATATAATGCTCCAGCATATCCTCAGCCTTTGCGGCAATCACTTCTTTGGCCTCCATATATCCTCTAAGCGTGTGCCGTCGCATAATGTTCTGTTTTTCTTCATCGTCAGCATAGCCAAAAATGTCTATGAACTTGCCGTTCATAGCTTCCTCGTCTATGATAGTGCTGTCCGTGGCTCTGCCCTCGTAGCGGATTTCCACAACAACTCCGTCTATAACGGCTTGGCGCATATTGTACTTGTCAATAAAGCCGCCGAAAGTGTCGGTCGTGCGTGTGATAGGCGTGCCAGAAAAGGCGACTTTAACAGCATTTGGCATCGCCTTTATCATACCTGCGGTAAGCAGACCGTATTGGCTGCGGTGTGCCTCGTCAATCAGTATGAGAATTTTTTTCGACCTGTTTAATGTCGGGAATATCGTTTCCTTTTCCTTCTTTTTGCCTTCCTTAACGGCGGTCTCGCCGAATTTATGCACCATAGCGATGGTGATATCACTTGCATCGTTCGCAATAAGCGATTTGCAATGCTCTATGTTCCGCGCCACGTTTACCTCGTATCCGATGACACCGCTCGTCTGAGTGAGTTGGGTTTGTAAATCATCGCGGTCTATAATGAGGACAATTTTCCAATCCTTCAGGTCATCAGAATGGAACATCTGACGAATAATGTACATCATCGACAGGCTTTTGCCGGAACCCTGCGTATGCCAAATAGTGCCGCCTTTATCCTCGTTACGGATTTTCTTGTCACGGAGTTTATTCACGAGTTTAGTCATGCCGCGATACTGCATATAGCGCGGCACTTTCTTTTTCGCACCGTCCCAAACGGTGTAGTTACGGACTATATCGAGAAAGTTGCCGAGGGAAAGCATACCCCACACAAGTTTCTCTTGGCTGGTCACGTTGCCACCGTCAAGGTCAATCTCCGAAAGCGAATAGGGGTACGGTTCTTTCCATTCGAGATAGTCATCGGCACTGCCGGTTATCGTTGTGTATTTTGCGTCGTTACGGCAAGTAGACACAACGAACTGGTTATAATTAAACAGTTCGGGAAAGTCCGCCTTGTAACGGTTAATCTGCGCCACGGCATCATAGAACGGCTCCGGCAGTTTCGGCGATTTACATTCAATCACCACAAGCGGCAGACCATTTACATACAGCACAATATCGGGGATGATTTCTTTTTCCAGACGTTGAATCCTGACCTGCGACACGGCGAGGAAGCGATTGTTCTCCGGCGTGGTGTAGTCAACCAATCTCACGGACTTGTTATCCTCGCCCGACACCTCATCATACGCCGACAAACCAACGTCCAGTCGCTCATCACCTTCGCTGTTTCTTTCCACGAGAGAAAGACCTGAAAAGCTACGTATTTCTACGCATAGGTCTTCGGCTTGAGTGTCGGTTAGCCACGGATTGAGGTCAAGGAGCGTAGCTTTCAGCTCTTCTTCCAATATGACGTCGCCAAAATCGGCACGGCAGCCCCTGCCGCCCTCCCAACGGGCTATAGTCCAACCTAGCCGTTCAAGGTGCGTAAGAAACGGCTCTTCGACATAGGTTCTCTCATTTTTTGTCGTCTCATTTGACATATCCTCACCTCCTCTAAAATTTATCCGCGCTTACTTTATTCGTTAGCAAATCGTCCATCAGCCCCCGCTTTATATCCTCCAATTTTGCCAGCCGCTTTTGCTCTGCTTTCAGGCGGTCGTCGGCGGTAGTTAGGATTTTGGCGATTCGGCGTTGTTCAGCAAGCGAAACGGGATAACTGAAAGTCATTTTACCAAAATTCTCTTTAGAAAGATTGTGCCTAGTTGAACCCTGGGCAGCGATAAACATCTGATGCCTTATCTGCTGGCTTCGCAAGGCATACGCAAGAAAATCTGGAACAAAATCACTCGGCTTATGAAACCTAAAACCAAAACAAAAGCTGTTTAGATAGACATTGCCCGTCTTCTCGGTCAACACAGATGACATACCTACTTCTTGAGGTGTTTCCGAGGAAGTTGTAAACAAAACATCGCCCACTGCTACTAAATTTTGCCTCTCGCCGTTGCCTATGTGTACATATTCAAATGCGTCTACATCGACCTTTTCGTTGCTGAACACATTCATATATGGCACATATGGCATACCAGCTCCAAAATCGCCCTTTTTTTTTCCTCTTAATCCTGTATAGGTATAGCCTAATTCAGCAAAGGTTTTGTTTGTCCACTCCCTAGCCCCCAACAAATCCCGCAAAAGCCCCAATTTAACCGCCGCATATTTTTCAAGCAAGGCACGGCTGGCGGCTATTGTTTCATCGGCTGTGGTTAGAATTTCAGCAATGCGACGTTGTTCGTCGGGCGAAGCGGGATAGCTTAGGGTCATTTTACCAAAATTCTCTTTAGACAAATTGTGCCGAGTTGAACCCTGGGCAGCGATAAACATCTGATGCCTTATCTGCTGGCTTCGCAAGGCATACGCAAGAAAATCTGGAACGAAATCACTCGGCTTATGAAACCTAAAACCAAAACAAAAGCTGTTTAGATAGACATTGCCCGTCTTCTCGGTCAACACAGATGACATCCCAACTTCTTGAGGTGTTTCTGAGGAAGTAGTAAACAATGCGTCACCTATCGCTACTACATTTTGCCGTTCACCGCTACCTACGTGTACATATTCAAATGCGTCTACATCGACCTTTTCGTTGCTGAACACATTCATATACGGCACATATGGCACACCAGCTCCAAAATCAGCCTTTTTCTTTCCGCTTAATCCTGTATAGGTATAGCCTAATTCAGCGAAAGTTCTACTTACCCACATATCCCAACTCCTTCAAAAACCCATTCAAGCAAACCTCGGCAGAGTTGCGGTTTTTTAACAACATTTCAGCTGAAACCGCATACTTATCCCACAGTTGCAAAAGCACTCTTACAGTTTTGTCAACTTCCGCAACAAGATATTTTTCCAGTTCGGCAATAAAACCGTCCCTTAAAAGAACCATAACAAGTGCCTCGCATTGTTTTTCGGTTAATTGGGTTCGGATTTGGTCAATTTTGCTTCGCAAGTCAATTTGTGCCGTTTTTAAGGCTTTAACGGCCTTAGACTTCTCATTTTTTAGCTCTTTTATCTTTTTCAAAGATGCCTTGGTCTCGACCGTCCCCAAAGCCTTGAGGTATTTTTCCACTTGCGAAACGGTTATTTCCTTAACTTCCTCGTTTTCGTTGCCTATATCAATGCTCTCGGCGTAGCTTTGCAGTTCGTCGGTGGCGGCTTCCTCGTCCCGCTTTAAGGATTCAAGAGCGTCCAATTCTGCGGCGAAATGTTCCTTGGCTATTTTCTCATCAGACACAAGTGCGGCAACAAAGCCTTCCGCACTGATGGTCTTGAATACATTCTTAATGGAGATAACCTCTTTGACGGTGACTTTTTTGTTGCCCTCGCCGTTTGTTTCCGTCTCGGTGGTCTCGCGCACCGTGTAGCTGTGTTCCCACCAGTTGGCAAATACGCCGATACATTGGAAACGGTCAAGGACTCCGAGCGGCTCTAACCTCTCTCGCAGGAGTTCGGTTAATTTCCGTTTGAACTCGTATACCTGCACTTTCTTTCCGATTAGTGCAATCCCGGCGGCGGCTTCCGTCCACCACCCATCGGCGGCAGCACGAACGCCATCGTTAGCTGTCACCACGCCACCGTTGGTCAGCACCATCGGTTTAATCTCTGTTTTGTCGGTGGGTTTGAAGTTGGCATAGCCATCGCCACGGTCGGTAAAAAAGTCCTCTTCGGCGATGCCGTATTTAGTCAGCAGTCCATTTAATGCGTCAATCTCCGCTTCCGGAACGCCGCCGAAAAGGTGAGCCTTAACGTCGTGCGGTTCGGCGGATGGCGTGTTGTCTACATAGCGGCGAATGTTGAGGTTGCAGTCATTGCCGTTTTCGTCAGTTATCTCGTCTATAGGCACAATCTTTGAATACCCCGGCACTTCAAGGCAGTTATCGAAAACGTAGGCGATTTTTTCAATGTCCTCCGGACGCAGGAAGTTTTGGTTACGCCCCTCGCCGTACTCTAAGTCGGCATTGATAATTAGGACACTGTTTTTCAAGGCTTCGGGCTTTTTCTTGTTTATCACAAGAAGACAGGCCGGAATACTCGTGCCATAAAACAGGTTCGGCGGTAAGCCGATAATCGCCTGCGCAATGTCCAGATTGTCCGTCAAAATTCCCTTGCGTATATATCGCTCCGTGCCGCCGCGAAACAGTACTCCGTGGGGCATAACGGTTACCATCATCCCGTCCGCTGCGGTTGAGGCTATCATATGCTGAACAAACATCAAATCGGCTTTTTTCCCTGTTTCCGGCGCAAAACCATACTGGAAACGGTGTCTAAAAAGCATCCCCTCCTGAGAGTAATTTTGCGAGAACGGAGGATTGGCGATAACACGGTCAAAACGCATCGTTAAAGATGCGTCGTCTGGGTCAGGCCAATGTGGTTCACCGATAGTGTCGCCGTGTTGGATGTTTGCGTCCTTGATGTCGTGCATTATCATGTTCATCTTGCATATCGACCACACGGACGCGGCTTCGTCTTGTCCGTACAAGGAAAGATTTCCGCATGTGCCTCCGTTTTCTTCGACATATTGCTTGCTGTGTATAAGCATACCACCTGAGCCAACCGTTGGGTCATAAATACGCATACCGGCCTCCGGCTTTATTAAGCGCACCATCAGTTGCACTACCGGGGATGGGGTATAGAACTCGCCGCCCTTCTTACCTGCGCTGTCGGCAAAGTTTTTAATCATATATTCGTAGGCTGCTCCGAGTAGGTCAGGGAATACAAAGTTTTCGTTCGTCAATTTATGACGATTGAAGTGCTGAATTAGTTTTATCAGTTTTGCATCAGTAATAATCTGTTTCGACTTTACTCTTTTGGCAAAATCTATATTAGAAAGCACACCCTCAAGAGTCGGGTTACTTCTCTCTACATTCATCAAAGCCCGTTTTAGTTTGGATGCCACCTCAGTTTTAAGGTGGAGGATACCCGTCCATTTCTCAGGCTTTGTAGCCGTGCCAAGGTTATGCTCTTCGCACGTCCAACGTGCTTCCCACGGCACAAAGAATACATCGCCGTAAGCATTAGGGTTTTCTAATTCCTTGGCTATTCGTTCTTCTGACCATCTCCTTGCGATTCCTTTTTTACGGATGTCCGTCCGCTTGATGTCAAAATTATCGGACAACCGCTTAAGGAAGAGCATACCAAAAATATACTCCTTAAACTCCGACGCATCCATCTTGCCGCGCAGGATGTCCGCCGCTTTAAGCAGGTGGTTCTCCAGTTGTGAAATCGTTAGCTTCATCATTAATGGCTCTCCTTTAACTCAGCAGTTCGAGAGCTTCTGTGCTAATGCTCGAAACAGTCTCAATGCCGTGTATTCCATATTTTTGTATGCATCGCAGAATCGCCTCACTGTGTTTATCTGCGATAACCCTTCCGCTTTCGTGTTTTGCAATTATCAACATATCGCCCTCGTCATAGATGGCTATACTGTTCGTAAGGGTGGCGCAGAGTTCTGTGTTTTTCTCTTTGCTGCCGATGGACGCTACAACGTAATCCCAATACTCATACTCTGCATAGTCCTCGTACATTATAGGTAAGCCACCAAGTGACGGAGCAAAAGCCTCTGCGTCGAGGTTGTTCGTGTCTTCCTTAATATATTTGTAGAAGTTGCGGTTAAGCGTCTCCTCTATCTCGTAACTGCTGTATGGCAGACGTTTCAGTTCGTTGACTCTTTTGCAAGCCGCATCGTCTGAAATATCACAAATATCACGAATCCCTTCGCCGTTCTTGCAAACAGGTAGCTTTCCGAATACGGTCATCATATACCACAAGATAGCTCTTTTCTCCGCGCATCTTGTGTGTCTCGGCGTCAATGCGGGCATCCGAGCCGCGCTACTAAAGAACTCAAGGAATGCGGCTCTTGCGTTGCACTCATCGAATTTTAGCGGGTCTTTACAGCCAGTGTTGTCCCGTAACTCTGTGTAAGCCACAATCTTTATTTCGGGGAAATAGTCTCCTATGCGAAACGGGTCAACAGGCAGTTCGCAAGCCCCTATCTTTGCCAGCACCTCATACGCTCCCCTGACAGCAAGTGCGAAGCGTGGTTTAGTCGGGACTGTTCTTTTTCTTGACATAGTCAAAAAACATCTCCACTTGCGTGACAAGCCCGTCGTAATCGCTGTCGTCCCAGTCGCCGTTATGAACCAGCCTATCTATTATTTTTTGCGCTGTCTGTTGTTGCTTCTCTGTTTTGAGGTCAGGGAATACACGCTCAATCATGGGGATATCACCGTCATCACTCTTGTACCCTGCAATGCGCAACAAGTCGTCCTTGGGGATACCAAGGGCGTCTGCGAGAGCGTTCAATATAGGGACGGACGGATTTTCCCGCTCACCATTTTCGATTCGATGAACTTCGGAGTGGCTGATACCCGCCTTTTCAGCCAAAGCCCGTTTTGACCAGCCCTTGCTGAGTCTTCTGTTTTTTATCATGTCACCGATAGCGTTCATAATCGCACCTCCATATTAATAGTATAGCACGGGTGTTGCTAAAAAGCAATGGTCTGCGAAAAAATATTTTTTAACGGCAACATGGGTAGATACAATGTATGTTTCTTTTAGACAATTTATGTGATTGTACTGTTGACAATGCACACCGCAAAATGTATAATATGCTTGTACCCTATCGTCAATATAGTATCAAGAAGCGGTTGCTTATGACACCAAACAAGGATTTTATTAGGAAGCTCGTTAAAGAGCGCAGCTGGTCTGACAGCGAACTTGCCCGCCAGATGGGTGTATCACGCTCTGAAGTGAACAGGTTTCTACACGGAGAGCGGTGCTGCGGGAAAAAGTTGATTAGCGGTCTCTTAAAGGCATTCCCTAAAGAGAGCATTGAAACGCTTTTTATTTTTCCTATTGTGTACCCAATTGGCAATACAAATGGCGATTTAGTTGTTGATGAGGATTGTCTCGAATTGATTCCAGTCAAGAATCTCAACAACGCACTTGTCGCCAAAATGGATGCCCCAAACGGTCTGGTTGAGGTAGCTGAACGTGGATATGTCACTCGGTTCAAAATGCCGGAGGGAACAGATAGAAAACGCTCATGAACACATAATCGAACCCACCGTTTTTGATATGGTACAAAGGGAGTTTGAAAAACGCAAAGCAAGCAACAGCCGTTATAGTGGAGTTGGGATATTCGTAAGCCGTACCCATGCACACTTGACGTGCTGTAGCAGCTTATCCGCACAGCATTTATCCCACAAGAAAACGAAAAGCTGATAGTTGCGGATTTTTCGTCAATAGAAGCGGTTGTATTGGCTTGGCTTGCAGGCGAGAAATGGGTTCTTGACGCATACTCCAAAGGTGAGGATTTGTACATAAAAAACGCCGAACGAATGTTCAATGCTCCCGTGGGGAGTGTGGACAAGAAATCGCCAATGCGGCAAAAATCTAAAGTTGCCGTACTATACCACGGAAATCAATTTTCAAAATTCCAAAAATATGTTAAAATAGTTATATGGATAAAATCACAAGTATAGCTGAACATTTTTCGAGCCTTGAGACCACCAAAGAGCACAGCGGCTATTTCTTTAGTGTAGGGGAGGCACTAACAGTCGTAATATTGGGTTCTTTGTGTGGGTTGAAAAATG
>JGI24700J35501_10929861_pt1 | contig 10404 bp, 8 predicted proteins | sample TergutTh196P1_FD_35501 | JGI IMG/M metagenome (IMG submission 35501) | reverse complement strand
CCGAAGAAATTTCGGGTTACCGCCAGTGCTGAGAAAATGATGGTAGCCATGTTTTGGGACAGCGAAGGCGTGATACTCACTCATTGCGTTCCCAAGAATAAAACAGTGAGGGGTGAGACTTATGAAGATGTGTTACGAACAAAGTTTCTTCCAGCATTGCGTGAAAAACGGCCCAAAAAGGCTGCAGCTGTGCTCTTTCATCACGACAATGCTCCTCCTCATCGGGCGGCTCGTGTTCACCAGTTTTTCGATGACAACAACTTTGAAGTTGTTCCTCATGCTCCGTACTCACCTGACCTCGAACCAAGCGATTTTTGGCTGTTTCCAACACTGAAGGACACTCTTCGTGGTCGCACATTTTCAAGTTGTTCTGCACTTGCAACAGTGATTTTCCAGTAGTCACAACGAACCCCTAGAAAGCATTTGCTGCGGCCATGCAATCGCGGCGTCAGCGTTGTGAAAAATGTGTACGTCTACAGGGTGATTACGTTGAGAAATGACTGCATTTTCAGCTCCTAGGATAAGTATTTTTTTTTAAATAAATTAGGAGACCTTAGAACTTGAATGCACCACGTAAATATAATTGCACATGGAATTTTTCCTTTCAGAAGATTTTGTATCTACTGAATAAAAAATGGCGTCAATATCCTCCCATCAGTTACAGCTGGAAGCAACACAGTTATTTCCAGTTTTTCATGACCTGTAATTTTGACAAGTGCTGGTTTTGATAATTTTGCATCAGTTATAGCATTGGTCAACATTCCTAAAAAGACTGGGGTTTCACTTATGTTTCTCATTTGTATTAAGATGTAATCATGTGTTCATTGCAGATTAATTATGTGCTGCTGGTATGCTATTAATTGTTGTTAAGTAGTCTGTGGGAAGCTTTGCATTGAGGCAATTCTTGGACAAAGAGGTAACCCTTTACATGGCATGAATATCTCAGTGCCCAACTACTACTGTTCTTAGAATCTTGCCGTAAAATCTTCAGGAATGTAGCGACTTCCAATGCCTTCATTCATATTGTGTCTCTGTAAAGGAAAGGCCATTTTTATGCTTATCTAGCACAAACTTAAGAACAATTTCATCAATGGCAGTAAAATTCCCCTACGAGGGCCCATCTAATGATTTTCAGATTTAATTTTCTACCTTTAAAAATAGATTTTTTTGTTTCCTCCAGCAACATACATTCTGTTCCACAACACAGAATTTCTGGGCCACAGTATGGTTATTGGTTTCTACTGCACGTTCAATTACCATGAATTTAAAATCAGTGTCGTAACTGCAACACACTGATGTCTGTTGCTGTTGTACCTTTCCTTTCAACATGATCATCCATAACTTTTATAAAATACTTCTTCACCTTTAACAAGTTCTCACGTCAATAATCTGATACTAAATGAGCCATATTCATATCAGTAATGAAATAAAAAGCATAAAACTATATGTACAATTAATACTACAGTAGATACATGAATAGCTGCCCTATTCACAGACCTGCATTAAGTCCGAGCATGAAAATAAAGTGATCGCCCATTTTTCAGATGATGAATCAGGAAAAGAATTCTCGTCTTGTACTATAAACAAAAGAAAATTTCTGCACTCAAGAATGGTGAAGAAACTTGTCCTCAAAACGTTGAACAGCTGTCTATGGACTAGGAATCCCAAGATACTTATACCATAAAAATGAATATACATTTATACCATAAACTAACATTGTTAAAATGGTATAAAAAAAGACTGAAATGGCAAACACAGCCAATGTTCACACAGCAGCAGAACATCTAAACATCCAATGTTGGCACAGCAGCACGAGATTTAATGGGTAATGTTTGCAAACCAGCACAACTGTTGCCTATATGCTCACATAGAAGAACAACACTGAAGTGGCCAATCTTCACACAGCAGCACAGTATATAAATGGCCAGTGTTAACACGGCGGCACGACATTTGGGTGAACCATATTTGCGCAACAATACAGTCTTTAAGTGGACAATGTTTGCACAGCAGCACAATATTTTAAGTGGCAAATGTTCACACACCAGCAAAATATATAAGTTGCCAGTGTTCACTCAGCAGCACAATATGTAAGTGGCCAATGTTCACACAACAGCACAATATGTAAGTGGTCAATGTTCACACGACAGCACAACATTTAAGCGGACAATGTTTGTGCAACAACACAACCTTTAGTGGTCAACGTTTGAAGAGCAGCATGACATTTAAGTGGCCAATGTTCGCACACCAGTGCACTATATAAGTGGCCAGCATTCACATACCAGCACAACATTTATGTGACCAGTGTTTACAGAACAGCACAATAATTCAGTGGCTGATGTTCACACAACACCACAACATTTAAGTGGACTATGTTTGCACAACAGCACAACATTTACATGGCCAATGTTTACACACCAGCACAACATTTAAGTGGTCAACATTCAAATAGCAGCACAATATTTAAGTGGCCATATTCGCACAGCAGCGCAATATTTAAGTGGCCATGTTAGCACAGCAGCGCAATATTTAAGTGGCCATATTAGCACAGCAGCGCAATATTTAAGTGGCCATGTTAGCACAGCAGCGCAATATTTAAGTGGCCATGTTAGCACAGCAGCGCAATATTTAAGTGGTCATAGTCATATACTAGCACAACATTTAAGTGGACAACATCACACAGCAGCACAACATTTAAGTGGTCAACATTCACATAGCAGCGTAATATTTAAGTGGCCATGTTAGCACAGCAGCGCAATATTTAAGTGGCCAATATTCACACATCAGCATAACATTTAAGTGGTCATAGTCATATACTAGCACAACATTTCAGTGGACAACATCACACAGCAGCACAACATTTAAGTGACCAATGTACGCACAGTAGCACAACACTTAAATTGGCCAGTGTTCATACAGCAGATAAACATTTAAGTGGTCAACATTTGCACCACAGCACAACATGGCCAGTATTCTCACAGCAGATAAACATTTAACTTTTAGAGAACACACATAGTATTTGTGCAAGACACATGCATGTTCCAACTGACCAAGCATTATATACCCCATCCCCTTTCAACTCTCAACCATGTAGAACCAGGACACCTAAAATACAATATTCCCAGCCAATAATACTCAAATGAAAACCTAAAATTTAAGAGTTAACTGTATTGACAATTGCATTAATAAGAGGTATGGCAGTGTAAACTAGAGAGGAGTTGGCTTCCATTAAAAACCACATTTAAATCACTAAATTTTTCCAACACAAAATAACAAAAATATTTCATAACCAATGTTTAATACTGGCATGCAGAATTTTTAAAACTGCTGCTAGACACTGCATTATAAGTAACAGACTTATTAAATGGCATTTAGATGTAGGTAGAAGATATTTCACCAGGATACATACAAATAATATTAAAAAAATTAGAGTATTTTATTAATATGGCAAATAGGTTAAAGCGAAAGGAAGATCATAACCACACATACAATAAAAATGTACGAGGCATTTCCAGAAAGTAAAGATAGAAAGTTCTTAAACATGTACAACATTTTTAATTTACAAACGTGACACTGCGAATGAATTGCCTGTAAATAACTTTATTTTTCAACATAGTCACCAGCATTGTCCAAACATTTATTACGTCTTGGAACCAGCTTCTGTATTGCCGAGTCACAGAAGTCTGCCGCCTGCCCTTTGAACCACGTCATGACTTCTTGCACCTCATCATTGTCGTCAAACTTCCTTCGGAGAATTCATGGCACCACTTCGTCACATTTTGCCAATTCATAACATTATCATAAACCGCAACAATTTGTTTGCGAATTTCTGCTGGACGTTCACCTTTTGCATTGAGAAAAGGTATGACAGAATGCACCTTACATTTGGCGGGACTTTGGATCAGCACTGCCATTTCAAACACGCCTCACTCAAATACAGCCGGTTCTACCATTGTCAAATGAGCACAGCTCACAGGTAAAGGATCAAGGTTGAAGGCAGTATTGCCATAATCAGCATAAAAAATTTCCCTTTCAGCCTACACGTGATGTATCTTTACTTTCTGGACACGCCTTGTATGCATGCCCTAATATAATTTGTATTTAACACTGACAGCAAATAATAACTGATAACATAAAATAATAAGGCCCTAATCTATTTCATCAAAATGTCATAATTCCAACTAATGACAGGAGGCTATTTTGTAGTTCAGCTGTAGGTGGACAGTGACACTGTCCTTGTTCCTGTGGCCTACTGTACCAGCCCTTCATGACAGTGCACATGAAGCATTTGTGGAATGACAACTGGAACGGTTAAACCTGCCCCAGTGCTACTTTTTTCATCACCAATTCTCTTCCTTGGAATTGAACCTGGGTTTGCACAATCAGAAGCTGATGATTAATGAAGCAATCTATGACATGGAAATTTTGTATAAGGATCATCTTGAAAGGTGATAAACCTTGATAACAGAAAGTGAATGAAAACTATCATGTTTGTCCTGTTATACATGTCTAACACCATGAATGAGAACTACTTATGCAGTACACATTCTACACATATAGAAAGAGGTCACATTATCATGTCCCTGAGCATGAGAAAATACAAATTTTGTGTCCATGAGCTTGTTTGTCAACAAGGTGTGTGTGTTACTGCTACTGCTAACTGAGTGCTTGGAACAGGTACTTCCTTGTTAGTCATCCCTTATTACAAATGGACTTCAGCTGGTCACATTGTGTTTGTGAAATCATTCATTGAACAAGTGTTCATTTGCAACACTTCTGCTAACTATGTTTAATTAAAAAAATGTACTCAGACATTCTGTAAAAACTAATCAACAGTGTCATATAAAAGAACAATATACAAGGGAGAAAAAAAAAGTGGGAAGGTGGGAGGGGGAATTGGAGGTTCAGTGCTGGACAAAATAAAGTATGAAAACTTGTATTTTTCTCAGATGGGGCATGGTATGTATTAAGTAGGGATGTAAACATTGAAAACAACAGATTCTGGAGTTACAAAAATCCCAAAGCAATTCACAAGTTTCCTTCACAATACCATTGAGTGCATTTAGTGCGCGTAAAATCGCTGGGCACATGCCTGTCCAAGAAACTACATCCAGCCACTATATTAAATTAATCCCAGCACACTTAATTATGGGCTAAAATGACGAAGAGAAAACATAGAGCACTCCACTTTCAATGCAAGAACAGAAGGGCAGTTTTTGAAAAGGTATTGTAAGTAATTTCAGGAAAGTAGCTATGCACATGTCAAGAAATATTTTCAGAAGATGCAATGCCTGCTTAGAAGCTAGAGGTCAGCACTTGGAGAATCTGCTAAGAAACAAGGGAAGTTCTGCCAGGGAAAAATAGACTCTTAAGTTCCCAGCAGAAGCAGAATTTGTACATAACAAGCTCCCATGATAGCTGCTATGCTCAGGGACATGATACCAAGACCTGAGTAACTCATACCTTTACATGCTAGAATTTCTCGCAGTAAATGCCTGAATGGATTGTTCTGTACGAAGTTTGGTGGAAAAAGTAGAGTAATACATCGTTCTGACACCCTACGCAAGTAATCTCGTTCTCTGTCTGATGATGTCAGATGTCGAGAGAGGTCAAATTCCACCAGTTTCCCACCTGTCCTGGTATAAAAAAACAAATGAGTTACTGGTAATGTTCATGACATAACAAAAGTGAAATTTTATTTGTCTAATGCCTCCAGGTATTGTCTGTTTGACCTTCTGTCCTCTGACCAACTAGGCAAGGTTGGGGGTACCCACAGTATAGTGTGGATTCTTCACATTCTCAAAATGTTATTTCAGGCAGATGAGAAAGTTGCACGCGTAGAGTGTAGTATGTTACTCCAAGTTATAGGCCAATCACAAGACTGGTAGTAAGCAGAGGGAACCTACAGTGGGGTCCAATTTGTTCAAACTCAAAAATATTATTTTTGGTAGAAGAGGCAGTTTCAATCTGTGAGCAGATTTTTCTGGGCATTACACCCAGAACCTTCTGAAGGGTGGTCCATTGTTTTCAACCAAGACCACCATGTCCCTTACAAGATATAAGTGTGTCACCACAATAAAAACATTTAGAATATGCCTGGTGCATGTTTTTACCAAGTTATGCTTACACACCATGCCAGGCTACCTTGAGTGTGTAAATACAATATGTGTCAAAGTTAACAACTGATAAGAGACTAGTACTGTTTACCAGCAAGAAAAATAGCATGTGACTGAACATTTATCTTATGTGTCTGTTTGGCCTTCAACATGCACCAGTGCCTTGCAGCCATGGAAAGAACAGTTTCATTACATTCTAATTTAGCTCAGTTATATGTAGTTAAGTTCATATAATCATCTGCATATATATACTGAGTTAAAGTTTTGTCCCCAGAATATCAGATAAGTCATTAAAATATCCAGAAAACCTGAGGACATTTATCAAGAAAACAGAAACGGAGCAAAATCTGCGGTCACCTCTTCTGTCTGCATCCTGCACTCCAGGAACCAGCTCAATTTGCTGAACACTATAAAATAATAAAAAACAAGAAGCGAAGTCATAAGAAAAGAACTAGATATCTCTGGAATACAAGACATGAGAGCCAAATACAAACAAAACTGGATTAACCATCTTGAAAGAATGGACAACACCAGACTTCCGAAACACGCCCTCAACTACAAACCTAGAAAAAGAAGAGATCGTGGACGCCCCAGGAAACAATGGCAATGTGTTGATGCCGGAACAGGTCAAGTGATCTAATCCATTGAGGAAGATGTTGATGATGATGACTATAAAATAATGACTTTCTCCTTTCCTAACCTCCTGTTTCTTAGATTGTTGTTTTTTTTTACCTGTGACGGTCACCCTGAATATGCTGCATCTAATGTTTGCCAAAACACTGGAAGAACATCACATACGGTGCAGCATAAGACCAAAAGCTGGTCTTAATCTTTCCTCAAGCAGAGAAAAAAAATGTTCATATCCATATAACATAATAGGTAATAGGACAGTTAAGCAAATTTTACCTCTATGTTCCTACCTTGGACATGACAAGACAAGTAATTTTGAATTGAATTGCAGCAGCTAGTACCCATGTTTATTCCTCTTGCAATTTCCTATTGCATATCACTGTGACTAGTTACTAACGGTCACAAACAACAGAACTGAACCACCAAAACATGAAGACAAACCAAAGAAAAGAGGACATCAACATCACCCTACACAGGCTTAAAATAAATAAAAATATATCACTTATATTATGATGTCAAGTACTTTGAAGCAGCCAGAGTCATAACTGTATTCTGTGCAGCTATACAAGGTTAAAATCCCAGGATTTTGTGGCCAGTGGACCACTGGCCACGAAGTTGAAACCTGTGATCTCATACTTACGCTGATAGCTGAGCTAGTCTTATTCGTTCAAAGTGTCGTGTCACTATATTCACCATATCGACTGCAACCAGTCGTACTTGATCTATCTTTGACAGTCTTTCTTGAAGATTCTTGATCACTTGCCACAGATCAATCCTATAAAAAAGAATAACAAGGCAATAAATAAAAGCCATTGCACAACTGTTAAACAACATTTTTGCCCAACACGTGCATAGATGAGGCTGAGGATGGTGCTGGGAATGCACCAAAACGTGTATGTTTTTGTCTACATCACATATACAGGGTGTACTGGAAGGAATATGCCACACTTCAAAAGAACATCTCTTAGGTTATGTTACATCAACAGTCAAAAGTACCTACATTGGAAGCTGAATGGTTATGGAGATGGTAAGTTCCAAAGAATGAGAATTGTTACACATTTGATTACCAAATACATATTAAAACTATGGTGAATTAGTAGTTCCTGTAACCTTAACACTTGTACTTAATATCTAATTAACATCCCAGTGACATAAACATGTTAACTAAGCTAGAAAAAATCATGCTAGTTTCATAAGGATCATCATTTGGGGTTTCAAGTACCTTACATAGCACACTTGCCTCCATATGGCTTGGTGGCTCAAGGATGGACCTGCACAGTGTATAGATAGTACATCATGTTCAACCGAGACAGTAAATGGAACCACAAGAAGACCAAATTTTTACTGCACCATTATCTCCATAACCATTGAATTTTGGATATAGGAAAGATTGGATATATCGATGTAAATTAACCTAAGAAAGGTTTCCCTGAAGAATGGAAGATTCCTTCTAAAACATCCTGTATATATGTAATAAGAAGCAGCTGGAACCTGTAATAAACTTAGACATTACAGAGACCCAAATCCAATTGGCAGGATCAGCTACAATTCAAAATATAAGGTACACAGAACTTCACAAATATCCATTATCTCACACACAACAAGACAGAAGCATATGAACACCATCTAAATAAAACTACAACCTACAAAATCAGCTAAGGTGATATAACAGCTGATATAATAGTGAGGAAGAACCACAGAACACCGAAGACCATAATATATAGAAAGTATAATAAAGAATCTCAATAATAAGTGCATCAATACACAATAAAAATGAGGGAATGATGCTATAACATTAAGAAGAAATGTATGAGTAAAATTAAGAGGTACAAAAACCCTAACTCCTGAGAATGACACAGATTCGTGACTACTAATGAAAGTGGTCAGTGGTATGAAAAGTAGGGCATGAATACAAAAATACAACAATTATATAACAGGCAACACTGGAAATCCATGCAGGAACTGTCATAAAATATTTTAAAAGTATTACAAATTTTTAACTGTTTTATATATACATGTTCTTATGTTTAAATATTGTATATACTCATCAGACAGGACCGTACAGACACTCACATGGAACTGATACAAACACTAGTAAATGATAGTGAGGACTACATTATAAGGGTCAAAACATGCAATAAAAGCCACCTGGAGCATTACTGAAACATGCTTTACATCTCATAATACCAGTATTTAATGCAAGTTGTATCAGATAGTTCCAAATTTATATTTGTATGTTATGGTACAATGGTATGGACTACATGCTTAACCTTTTCCCCTGCTCATGTTACTATAGTAGATGTGTGCACAGAATGTCCATATTGCCAAGTGATACTATGGCAGCATTAATGAAAAGCTTTCCAATTACAAGGTGTCCGGAAGATAAAGAACCATGCAATACCACCTATGGGAGCATGGAAAAACTTTTGGAATCACAAATCCTACAAACACAACAAAAAGTGAAGAATAAAACTAGCAATGGTGGTTGGCATAAAAATATCAGAGTTTGAAAAGCAATTCTATAACAAAGAATGAGCATGTAGGTAGGTGGCAATGTCTTATCTGAAAGCTCTGTGTCACTCTCCCAGTTAATTCATGATAGTCCAATGTTGAGGTTTGTGAACATGGCCTAGAACCTTCAAGGTCCAAAAAACATCCAGATTAGCTTGACAAGCTCAGCAGTTATGAACTTTATATATTTTGACAATTTAAATTATGATGTATAGTTGGTGTGTGGGTGCCAATAGTTTGGAGGAATGCACAGTCTCTGTATCGTCATGCAACACCCTGCACCAAAGAGTTGCCACATGCAGAGACTTACTTCAGGTCTCGAATCAGTTCGTCAGACTTGAAGCCTGCTTCACTGCACCAAACACCCACATAATCCCGAAGAACAAGATCCAACAATTGCTGCAATATGCCATCAATCATTCGTCCAAATACAACTGGTAATCGGAGAGGCCTGTCAAGCTTGGGCTTTGATTCCTGTAACAGCAAAAGTACTATTTAAACAAAGCAGCCCACTACCAAATGCCAGTATCTTCATTGAAGTCTGCAAATGAAAACACAACATAATTTGTATAGCTTCCACATCTAATTAACTACAACTTTTCCTTTCCCATGCAAAAATGCATGCACTTCTTATCCTTCTTTCTGTACAGGTAGACAGAAGTACTGTATATATCTAATATAGTGGAGGCCGCTTATTATAATCACAGATAATGTTATCAATTGGCTATTGTTATCAAAATCAGTGGTCTCAAAACACTCCATTTAAAATAAATTAAAAATAAGCCATTCATTACAATCAATCTTTCGGTTATTGTTACCAAATTACAAATTATTCGAGTACATATTTGGCCATTTCAGACCCCATCTATGTGCACTTAGTGTAACTGACCAGGGTCCGTAGTTCAATTCTCGGTCCAGGTACCAAGATAATGGAAGGGATAAATGGGTCGTCTGACAATTAGCCAGTTTCATTGTTAGGAAACAGCATTCTGTACTCAAGTTTGGAATGGGCAGAGGGGTTTAGCGGTTCAAACCTCGAATTGCTCTCCGCAATTAAGACTGGCCGGTCATTAAAAAGGGTAGAGGTCTGACACACCTCATTTCCATCAAGGGAAGAAATTCTCCTATTTTACTGTATTGGTAGATAATG
>JGI24700J35501_10929862_pt1 | contig 10408 bp, 12 predicted proteins | sample TergutTh196P1_FD_35501 | JGI IMG/M metagenome (IMG submission 35501) | reverse complement strand
TTAATAATTTATGATAGTGGACTTTAACATTCTGAATGATGCCCTGATCCATTGGTTGAGAAACACTAGTGGTGTTTGGAGGGAACCAAGCAAGTTGTACGTTGGAAAGTTTGATATGGGGGAGGCATGTTGCGTTATCCAAGAACAACAAAACATGGCGGTTTTGCATTTTCATTCTGCCATTGAAAGCCGTTAACCATTCCTCCATGATCTGTGATGTCTTCCATGCCTTTTTGTTGGATCTCCACTCAACGGTAAGTTTCTGCATGTCTAGATTTCAGAAGCATCGTGGCTTTGCTGCCTTGCCAATCACTAAGGGTTTCTGCATTTCACCTGACATAAAAACACGTACAAAAACAGTCAATCTTTCTTTGCACAGTTTTCCACCCGAACATTTTTCACCGTACAGACATAGTGATTTATTCAGAAGTGTGCGGAAGAACAGTCCAGTCTCATCACTGTTCGCTATGTTTTCAGGTTCATATCCCTGGATTATGGATGGCAATTTAGCTACCCACTCCTCAATAGTCTCACTGTTTACATCACTTGATTCACCACAAAGTTCATTAAAAACTATCTTATGTCTTTTGCGAAAACTCTCCAACCATCCGTTAGATGCTTTGAATTCAGTCTTCCCCAGTTTTTGAGCTATCTTTTTAGCATATTCCTCTACCATTGGATCCAACACGCGGTGATTTTTTGCTCTGACACTGACAAACCATTCCCACACTATTTCATTAACGTCTTCATTTAAAGTTTTCTTAAGTTCTCTTTTTATTTTTCCATTAGCACAATTTTCCCACTGCAACAAAATTTCCATTTTCTTCTTTAGAATCCATGCACTTGAGTTTTACAAACGTTAAACATCTTCATGATCTGCTTAACAGACAGTTTATCTCGCTCACTCGCATGAATCACTTTTACTCGTGTGTCTTTGTAGCCATGATGACAACTGCTAGACTAAGGTAAAAATGTAGGGCTAGGGCCTTTACTTGGTAAAATTTCTGGAAGGGGCAAACAGTTCAGTTGAATTTTAGTGCAGGTAGTGCAGTACCGTTAAAAGCTGAATTGAAAAGATGATTGACAAGTCATTAGGGTGGAAACTGGGAAGAGTAGAGATAACAATAAAAAAGCAATTATTTTACAATACAAAATTCTCTAAAGGCTGGTTTACACAAGGCCAGTAGACAGGCAAGGCAAGTAAATAAGTTAGAGAAAACAAAATTCTGTAGAATGTATAGGATGCCTAAAGTTCTTCCAAAACAATGCATTCCGGAAGACTGGAAATTTTCCACATAAAGGCTTATTCTGATTTCTGTTTCCGCATTAGACAGTTTCCATTTAATCCAGGATATTTAACATCTGTTTCAGCCCCAAAGTCATGGGACATAGAAATATTTCCGTTTAAGACAAATTCCGTTTAATAAAGGGTCCGTTTAAGGCAGGTTTTACTGTAGTTTGTTAAGTGTTTGACCACTATATTACCATTGTCAACACATGCAAGAAGCTGATGTCAGCCAATAAATTACAATCCCTGCTGGTTTGCCTGGGCCATTCTGATGGCATATTCCAAAGTAAAGTTGCAAAGCAATTATGATTAAGCAGCTTGCTTCAATTATCCTGAACAGAAAATGCATCCGACAGAACTTGCCTATTCAGAATTTACTATAATTTGCATTTAAACCACTTTTAACTTACCCCCCTAACTTCATGGAAACTTGAAAAGGATATAGAAAAAAAGTACTAATATTTCTGAGGAGGCATGGTCAAATTATTACAATGCCTTTGTTGACCCTGAGTTATCCTGAACATTATTCAAGATAAAATGTACAAAACCATACAATTGGTGACTTACATGAAAGTAAAACTGCAGGAATATAACCAGCAACTCACATGAAAGTAAAAGTGCAGTAATATAATCAGTAACTCACATGAAAGGAAAACTGCACCAAAAATGTTTAAAGTAAACAAAATTAAGGAGCAAACACTCCACGAGGTGACTCTACAGCCTGTGCAGTTCTATAAGTCTATATTTGTAGAAACCTTCCATGGTGCCATACCTGTTTTATACAATTAACGTAAAGTCCCCTCCAAAAAATATCTATGTAAAATAAAATAAAAAATAAAATAAAATTAGCCTGTGCATACCAGATAGGCATAAAGGAGAAGCAGAGGTACAGCTCCATTCATTCTTGACCTCAGCACTAGACAGAGGTGAGTGGTCAATTTAAGGCCACAGCTGCTTTATTTCCAGAGACTGTGCCCCTGGTACTGTAGAATAGGGAGCTGTATAGCCTCCAGAGCTGGTAAGGATGTTTTGGAGAAAAGAAACATTTCTTGCCCTGCCAGGAACACTGCACTGTCACTACATCTACTGAGCTATCTCAGTTCATGTACTTAATATAACTTTCTATAACACTACTGTCATAAGCTGGACAGTATGAGACTGTGAGTAGTAAAGTGTGAAAATTACCTGTCTAACAAGGAATCTTGTGGTGACATATCTTTTACTGCAAGCAACTCAGTAACACCAGTTGGCATCCCAGAGTTTTCTACTTTAAGTGTGGATAATTTTGGTTTTGTTGCATCATCCTACAATAGAAATGTAAGAAAACAATAAACCAAGCATATAACAGAGGAATCAGCCTTCTCTGAAGTGATGCTGTATTGCTGGCTGGGTTGTTTCTGATGTTCTGAAGGGTTGACCAAGCCAACAGCACAGCATCACAACACAACACAGGAGACTGAATCCTCACGAACATCGCTGTGAAGACCAGTTCCTTATGCAAGAAAAAAAATTTTGATGATTAGACATTATGCAAGATCAGAATGTAAAGACAATCAAACACACATTAGTAAAATTGATGACTACACAAGGTGGACACCTAAACTGAAGGCAAGCGTATCAGAGACACAGAAGTAGGCAAAAACACAAAATGAATGCTTACAGTGAAAAAGAGAGGAGTTTGTAAAATTCTAGAATGAGTTACGAGGGTGGTACCACTTGTAATGCACAATAAAACCAATATACTACTACTATTACTATAACTACGGCCAATTCCCCACCTCCACTGCACCGCCATCACAGCCACCGCTGCCCCCACCCCCACCATCACCGCTGCCACTGCCACCATTGCGGCACAGGGTGAGCCATTCTAGTGGCAAAGTTACTGAACAATGATGAAAAGTTTAATATTCTTTAATTTTTAAGTAACATGGTTACAGACATTCAACACAAAAAGGAGAAGGCACAGATTAAATATTCAGGTTCAGTAAGGATATGCACATTACAAATATGCATTACATAAATTACAGAATAAAATACTAAATCACCTTATCTGCTCCTTCATCTTGTAAGGTTGATATGTTATTTTGCATTTTAAACAAATTTCTTAGCTTTCTGTCAGCTGCTATGAAAGTCTGGATCATCAGATCACACTCATTCAGTTTCTTAACGCATGAATTACACACATGTTCAGGCAATCCATCTCCTTCCAGAACCTACAACAGAGTATTAGTTTTAGTGTATACCCTTTCAATAGTAAATGCTATGAAGAATGAATTAGGTTTATTTCTGTTAGTCTATTCCCCTTCCATCGCAGTCACACACGCCTGGCACAGACAATGTCAGTTTCAATCCATCACAAATACAAAATTTAACACCACTATATCAAAATTAGATAAACACATTTACGCTAACAATACGAGGGGGTGCTGATAAGTCCTTAGCCGCAACTTCTTCCTGATGTCGTAGGATGGAATGGACAGTGTCGCTGGAAAGAGGGGTCTGTTCATGAGCCGAACTGCAAGTCTTTTCTTGTTACAGAGGCTGAAAAGAAGCACGTCAGGTGACATGCGGGATTTCAACAACATTGAGACGCAAGCTGTCATCAAGTTTTTTTTTCCTGCAAGGCAAGGCGCCGAGGGAAATTCACGCCATTCTGACAGAAACATTAGGGGAACATACACCATCGTATGCCACCATCAAAAACTGGGTTGCCCATTTTAAACGTGGTAATTTTTCCACTTCTGATGCGCCTCATCCTGTATGACCCAAAACAGTGACCACCCCAGAGATTATTGGTCAAATTCACGAGGTAATCTTGGAAGACTGCTGGATTTCAGCTAAATCAATAGCTGAGCAACTGGGCATCTCACATGAGCGGGTTGGGTCGATCATTCACGAAGATTTGGACATGTGGTAGCTCTCCGCAAAGTGGGTCCCAAAATGCCTGAATGTGGATCAAAAATGTCAATGGTGCCAGTCGTCTGAGCAACTTTTGGAATTTTTTTGGCGCGATCCACATGATTTCATGTCGCGATTGGTGACCATGGACAAACTTGGTTATATCACTATGACCCGGAGACAAAGCTACAATCACTGGAGTGGCAGCATAGCAGCTCACCCCGCCCCAAAAAATTCTGAGTGCAAAAATCTGCTGGAAAAGTTCTCGCCTCAAGTTTCTGGGATCAAGACAGCATCCTCCTCCTTGATTATCTTCCAAAGGGCCAAACTATCAATATGGAGTATTATTCATTTCTGCTGATGCAATTGAAGGACATTTTGAAGGAAAAATGCCGTGGGAAGGTCACCAAGGGGGTTGTTCTTGCACAACAATGCCCCAGCTCACTGGGCACTTGCAACCCAGAAGAAACTGGCCTACCTGGGCTTCCGATGTCTTTATCACCCACCCTATTCTCCGGATCTGGCCCCGTCGGAATACCACCTGTTCCCTGGACTGAAAATACAATTGAAAGGTTGCCATTTTTTGTCCAACGCGGAGGTCATTGCTGCCGTGGAGACCCGGTTGAATGGGCAACCTTCTGAATTTTTTTGGAGTGGCTTGCAAAAGTTAGAGCAAAGGGCTAAGAAGTGTATTGAGCTTTGTGAGGAGTACGTTGAATATATCCCGAGTTTGGTTGTTGTAGCTTGTTTCCTTCCTGGTCGGGCTAAGGACTTATCAGCAACTCCTCGTAGTTAAATTCTACATGGCAAATCACCTCTCACTCAAAAGACAATGGCAACCAGATTTATAGGACACACATTCCTCCACTCAGAAAAACACATACATACATACATACACATGTGCATGTGTGTGTGTGTGTGTGTGTCTCATGATATTTAATGTGCATTATTCTTCTATAACTGTTTAACATCTGTCATTTTGTAAGTGTTATCTAAATGGTGCTGTACCCTTAGAAGTAGCCTCTTTGGAACTACATACAGTGAGTCTAGCAGTGACAGCACTGTGCAATCTTTGAAAACCAGCACGTGTGCCATGCAAGTTGAATTTGAAGCATGGCTATATAATTGACATTTCCTGTCCTTTACAGACATTTAAGTTTTGGGAAAGAACGAAATTACACGGTTCTGGGCCTCTTTTGAGCCTAGGTGAAGAAACAGTTGAGTATTATTGGGACAATGTGTTTACTTTGACATAGCTCCTGAGGCTTAAGAGACAGCTGAGCATCAAGCATATAGTAAAACACACTAACATACGAAAAGCCTCCCACAAATCCAACCCCTTGTCCGTACCTTGGGGTGTCATATATTCGTACTCTACTCTACCCTGGGTCACATAGGAGGCCATTACAGGTGTGAAGGGTCTACCCTGTTGGGGGTTGCTATGACGCACGCTGGCTAACAGGGCTCTGGTCTACCCAAGGCAAGGTGGAAGGTATCATGCCGAGGGCTGCATGGCACTGGGGTAGAGATAGCAGTATTGTTAACGATCCCCTTGGAAAACCAGGCTGCACCCCATTGTATGTAGACCTTCCGTCTGCATGGGGCTGTGTGGACAGTGACGTTATGTTTTTCCTCATTTTGTAGGAAGGCTCCTTTTTGGGGACTCTGGCAGACATAAATGAATAGACAGACCGGTGGCTCTGCAGACGTAGTATTTCTCTCCACCGGGATCCTGTTAGGGAGCATGGAGGGGGCTCCCTTACCGGGGACTCTGACAGAAAGATGAATTTTCAGGGGACGGGATGTAGAGGTTCTGTAGACGGTTGTCTCCCTCTGTAGGGGTCCTGTTGGGGAACTGGGGGAGGGGGTCCATTTACAGGGAATTGTGAGAGATAGTGGAAGGAGTGCTCCAGAAATGGAGCATTTCTCTTTATGGGAACTCTGTTAGAGGAACCTGGAGATGTAAAAGAAGGCTCTGGAGATGGGCGCCTCTTTCCATGGGGGCCTCGTTGGTGAACCTGGAAGAGGGCTCATATGACAGCAGCTTGTGTGTGGAAGAAGGTTCTGGGATGGGTGTCTCTCCTTATAGGGGCCCCATTGGGGAACCTGGGGAGGGGGAGTCCACCTACTGGAACTCTGAGAATTAGCTGAAGGAGGGCTCTGGCTACGGAGCATCTCTCTCTATGGGAGCTCTGTTAGGGGAACCTGGAGTGGGGGCTCCTTTGCAGGGTACCCTGTAGGTTATGCAAGGAAGACTATATAGATGGGCATCTCTCTTCATGGGGGCTCAGATGGGCAACCTGGAGTGGGCTCATCTACTGGGGACTCTGAGAGATGGTTGAAAGAGGCTCTGGAGGTGGACCGTCTCTCTCTCTCTTTCTATGGGAGCTCTGTGAAGAGAACCTGGAGGGAGGGCTCCCATGCTGGGGACCCTGAAGGATAGGTAGAAAAGGCTCTGGAGATGGGCATCTACTTCCATAGGGGCCCCAATGGGGAACCTGGAAGAGGGCTCATCTACCAGGGACTTTGAGAGATGGATGAAGGGGGTTCTAGGAATGGAGCATCTCTCTCTGCAGAGGCTCAGTGCAGAGGGCCATGAGGGAGGGCTCTTTTACTGGGCACCCTGGGTTATGAAAGGAAGGCCCTGGGGACGGGCATCTCTCATGGGGGCTCAGTTGGGCAACCTGGAGTGGGCTTAACTACTGGGGACTTTGAGACAAGGTTGAAAGGGGCACTGGGGGTGCAGCGTCTCTCTCTCTCTCTCTCTCTCTCTCTCTATGGGAACTGTGTGATGGAAACCTGGAGGGAGGGCTCCCTTGCTGGGGACCCTGAAGGATTGGTAGAAAAGTCTCTGGAGATGGGCATCTCTTTCCATAGGGGTCCTGCTGGGGAACCTGGAAGAGGGCTCATCTACCAGCGACTCTGAGAGATGGATGAAGGGGGCTCTAGGAGTGGAGTGCCTCTCTCTGAAGAGGCTCACTGCGGATCGCCTTGAGGGAGGGCTCCTTTACTGGGGACCCTGGATGACTTGTTAAGAAAGGCTCTGGATAGAGGCATCTCTCTCCATAGGGGCCCCTTTATGTTTGAGGGGAATCTGGGGACTTTTAATGATGGAGGAGAGCTCTAGGAACGAGGCACCTCTCTCTGAGGGAACTCCATAAGGGGGACCTGGAGGGAAGGCTCCTCTACTGGGGACCCTGAAAGATATGTTAAGTAAGGCTCTGGAATGGGTGTCTGTTTCCATAGGGGGTCCTGCTTTTGGGGAACATGGAGGGATGCTCTTTTCTTAGGGCCCCTGAGATAAACAGATAGATCAAGAGATACATAAAAATGCCCTATAAGAGGGCATCTCTCTCTATAGGGGCCCTGTTGGGGAACCTGGATGGGATTCACTTGTTGGGACTTTTTGAAGAAAAGGAAAGTATATCTGGGTTCCTTTATTGGACCCAGAGGAATTTAAGATTTTCAGTCTGGGGGCCATCTGGAACTTTGGTAAAGAGACAGGACTCTCCTGAGCTGATATCAGATTATGGGGCACAAAGGGCATGTCTATAAGGCCTAGGTGCATTGAGACCATGAGGGCTCAAACCCAATGCTCATCAATCAACAGATGGAAAAGTTTGTGTTTGTGTACGAAGACAGGAACTAGCGATGACAGTGGCTGTAGTGTAGCATGTGGATATTATGGTCGAGCGTTGTCATGGGTACCACCACCACCATCACCACCACCACTGCCACCACCGCCGCCGCCACCACCACCACCAGCACTACTACTAATAGTCCTACTACTACATGGGCGATTACCTGTATACAAACAATAAAATAACATTTTGGATCATATGGAATATCCCCATTACAGTGCTCAATCAAATGAATTCACCCATATTGCATACCTTCTCTGGCAAAAGCCTATTGATTTTGCTTGCTAAGCACTTTGTTTTATCTGGAGGAAAAATTGAAATTAATTTGTATTCATAAACCAGATGTGCACAGAGCCTGCATATTTTGTGACAGCCTTTTATAGTAGAAGAATCTTCAACGTAAGAGTCCACATCAATCTTTATTTCCACAGTATAGTCATCTGCATCAGTTGAATTATCCAATACTGCAAGCTGGGATTGTGCAATGCCAGCTGCAGCACCATCTCTCAGTACAGAGCTTTGCATGACATTTTCAGCATTCTTTTTGTCATGGTACAAAACTTCATCTGAAAACATAAAATCATATATAATTAACAACACTAGTAAACAAGTAACAAGCCATCCCACATTATTATATTTAACTAAATACCACAGTAAGCCTGCCCACTTACACAGGTGCAATTTACACGAATCCACAAGTACGTGGATACAACAGCACATTTTTAATTTAATCAATTTAGCTGTAACTATCCAATGAAAGAAACATATATGAAAAAATACATAATTAAGCATTGCTGAAATTCCATGGTTTTCAATGACTCTCTGGTATAAATCTCCCACTCTCACACTCATGAATAAAAATGTTCTATGGCTGCTTTTAAGTCAAATGATGTGCTGATTTGGGTCTTTAATAACAAACAGAATGTGTGTAAGGTGAAATTGTATCTGTCCACAATTAAGCAACATGACCTGAAAACACGTGGAGACAGAAGGTATAGCTGCACACATTCTTAACCTAGTCACTAGAATGAGGCGAGTGATCAGCTTCTTGTCCCAGCCACATGAAGTATTTAGTTACTGTGTATATTCAAGGCAAGTTGGGAGCAGGAATTGTGGTTTGTTTCATGAAGACGATATAACAGTGATGGCAGATGAAGGAATAGCAATATCTGGTTGATATGAGTGTTCTGTAACATTTGTTTCCATACACAATATTTAGTAGACCCTACTTGATTCATTCAAGTAAAGAAGATACAAGGAAATCATCTTAAAACTAGTTACCTTTGAATTATTTCATATCACCCATGAAAGTTAATGCTGCGTGACTTGTAACTGCCTCAGGAAACATGCTAAGAGTATGCAGTCATGTTATACCCAGCACATTTAAGTTACTATAACTCTTTACCTCCTGCTGAGTTTCATGTAGGGCTGGGTTCTACATCCCCTGCCCATCCCTTGCAACCCCTTAAATGTGTTCATATTTACTGAACCACACGCACAATGCTACGTTTTTACCTCTCTATCAGACACACCAAGTGTACAACCAAATCACCATAAATTGGAAAACACCAACATGTGAAATAACAATAAAGGTAGTAATGCACTATTAAATCTAAACTAATCTAATCTCATCTAATCAAAACAACTGTAACTTCCATGAATGATATGCAACAATAAATTCAGTTTTAAAATCACCTGATTCATGATTTGTATTTTTCAGTTCGAAACTTTTCTTCAAGCTCTTCGGAACAAAATCTGCTAAATTATTGTAGAAGATTGTAGGCACAGGTTGGCCACTGCGGATGAAAGCAGTCTTGTACTTTGGATTTATGAACCAATGTGGTTCGAAATGATCAGCACATAACAAAAACTTGCTTAACTGTTCAACCGGCTTGTCCAGTAAATCTTCTCTGTCACTGTTTACGGCCCACTGATAGCAGCTAAAAAAATTAAAAACAGCACATTAAAATAAAAGTGCCAAAAATTGTTCAATAGAATGGACTATATAAAAATTATCTACACTATTTTCTTCCTGCATGTCATAGTACTGATACACTTCTTACAAAAGTGTATGCGTTGTAATTAGAAGTGCACTCTGTATCATCAGAACTTACAGCTCTTCGTCTTTCGGAAAATTGAAAAATTTAAGGTTAGGACGACATCCTTGGGTATTGAAGCAGGTTTTCGCTGCACACCTCCTGCTGCTCATGTCTGCTCATTCATCGATCAAAATAACATAAATAATTATATGAATAATCTGTTCCTACAAATAAATTAACAGCATCTATTTCATGTCTGTACCGCACAAGCCACATCTAAACTCAACAGCCACTATACTGAACAAACAACAATCACAATCACCAGCACGGATTACAGCCCCAATGCACAATTGGAGTTGTGTGTTTGTCAGCATACTAGATCACAGATTAATACTTACTTGATGATCTGTGTGTGTGTCTGTGCCGTCAACAGACATACTAGTATTAACTTATATATGTTGAAAGTAGTCAATAACACAACTAGATATAGGAAGAATGTATATTCTAGGTATTAACCAACGACATGTTTCGGCCAATTCATG
>JGI24700J35501_10929863_pt1 | contig 10410 bp, 7 predicted proteins | sample TergutTh196P1_FD_35501 | JGI IMG/M metagenome (IMG submission 35501) | reverse complement strand
ACACACACACACACACACACACACTCCTGCTGTTGCGTGCTGTGATAACTCAGCCAGTCTGTAGAGTTTGATTACATTTCTCTTCATTTCCTCAGTCTGAATGAACACCCTCTGCAGCACATTGGTACTGGGGATTTTTTGTCTGGGAGTAAAGCCTACAGGGTGTGAAGCTTAACATAGAAGTTAAGAATTATTGTAGCTTTACTTTTATACTCCCTAGATGCAGTCATACTGTAGTTCTTAGTGCAGGGTCGGTTATAAAAAGATATGTTACACTACACATCTAAACATTTAAGCAGTATAGCTCCTTTTATTGGCAGTGTAAAATGGCACCACAACAGAAGACAGAAGAGCAAAATATTCCAGAGGCCATTCAGGCAGGATGGCGGCTAGCACATCCACCACCAGGAGAAGAGGTTGTCATTTCTGGTGTGGCTGGCTGCTTCCCTGACTCCAGTAATGTGTATCACCTTCGTGACAACCTGATGAACAAAGTAGACATGGTAACAGATGATGATCGACGCTGGAAGCTCGGTTTGTATATGTGTTTGCTTATTTCAATAATGTTGTGAAAAATGTTACGTTAATTAATGCTTTTGTAATTAATAACAAATGAATGAGCTTTTGGACTAACAGAGTGAAAAGTGATATAGGAGTGAGGTTTGTTTTTTGTCTTCAAGCTCACTACTTAGAAAACACACAAGTAATTTATTGTAATGATCTAATGATATTTGCACTTATAAGAGGATAGATTGTAAAATTCTGGGATTGATGCTGCTTTTTGAAGTATATTTGTTATTCTTCACCTGGAATAATAGTAAATTCCCATGGTGAACTTTGTAAGATCTCTGGAATTTCTGAAATCTCTTTCCATTTTGGAACCTCTCAGGTTGTGGGATTGAAATAAGTCTCTAGTTGCTAAATACAAGGAATAAGGTGGTTGGTGAATCAAAGAAATTTGCATGGGTATAAAGTTTCTCCCACAGACTGCCAAGTGAGTAAGAGCATCATGGTGGTGCAATATACATAAACATGGTTTTATTTTTGCAGGTGTTTTCTATAAGATTAATCTCTTGGATACAAAGAAAATACCATACTTATTGTCTGACAGAAATAATTTAGTCACAGACATGAACAGTTAAAATGTAGAAAACATCCGTTGATCACAACTCAGGGGTTTTTATTACAAAAAGGGTGAGGGGAGTTTATTACGACATGTTTCAGTCCAAAGGGACCATGTCCAGGTCATATGTAGATCCAAAATAACTAAGATGAGACACTGGGTTATGGATGGTTTATACATAAATGAGTTCTCATTTGTACAATTAATCCTTTTATGTATTGAACACACCCCAATTACTCCAGGAGAACAAGGGGAACATTATGAAAAATGCTTTTTTATGATAGATGGTCTGCAGACTAAAATTTCAGCCCTGAACCTCCACAATGCAAAGTAAGGCATTTGCTGATCCAAAAGTTTGTTTGAAGAGAACTGAGGAAAACCATGTAAAACCTCTGTTGCAGTAGATGGTCTACAGACCAAGATTTGAAACTGGAACCTTCAAAATACAAACACAGCGTATTAAAAAATTGTTATGTTAAGAAAGTACTTTAGCAAGGATATAGTGTATCACTAACACTATATAAAATGCATACTGAATCAACACAAAAGAGATATTTTATGTACAAATTTGAAGTGAGAACCTGTAGAAAACTAAATCTAACTTGACTCTTTGCAGCAGCTCAAGTGGTAGGAACTCAAGTATGTAAGACTAAGCTGGTGTGGACATTCGCAGTGAGCAAAATGTAGTGTCTTAGTACTGAAACATGCCCAAACGCAGTTTCTTTCAGAACACTGGAGTAAGTAAGAAGCTCTGTTGTAGAGCTGCATGTTCGGGTGAACCTGAAAACTGAAGAATTTTTAATGTAATAATCTCAGGTCGGGTGCTACTGGACTGCATTTTTGAAGAAAACTTTCTGTATGTTGCAAGACATTAAATTTGTGATTATTGAGAGGAATACTGGAAATGAGGGAATGTTTTTCTCCTTCATCATTTTGCCCATGTAATATATAATACTGTTGTATATTCTTAACTTTCCTTCCTCAGTATTAGAATATTTCATGCTCTAACTGTAAGTGGGGATGTGGAATGGACTGGAGAATAAAGTCAGCACAGTTTAGACAAGTTTTTTTTTAATATCAAATAATAGATGCCATTAGAAAATCTTGTTGTTGTCCTGTCCACATTTTAGTTAACTTCATTTGATATCTGATGCTAAAAACATATAATTCTAGGCCTGCAGGCACAGGTTTGCATGCCTGTGTCACTGCTGATAATGTAAGTACTTTGTACACAGATAACCCGGAGATACCACAGAGAACAGGCAAGCTGCTAAATTTGAGTAAGTTCGATGCATCGTTTTTTGGAGTGCACTTCAAGCAGACACATGCCATGGACCCAATGTGCCGCATACTGCTGGAGAAAACATATGAGGCCATTGTTGATGCAGGTCAGCAACTTTTATGTCCACTTGTGGCTGGAAAATGATCTTGGCTTGTTACAGAAGTGGTACATTTGGAGGCTAACCCTGTGAGCCGATTAAGTATATTTCATGTTTATTGTGGAAATGAAAGTCACAGAAGTCTGCCATTTAATCCCCTTGAGGCAGCTCCATCAGGTTCACATCCTCACAGCCTATTTATCTGAGATTAATTCTTATAGCCTTCCCACTTAGACTTATATCTTCAGGCTGGACTTTACTCTTATGACTTTTATACAAAAATTTTGTATGTACATTTTGTTTATCTTCTTGAAGTGTGACACTAAATGCCAGTTAATGGACTTTACATGCTGTTTTATATCAGTCTACATCTAACAATCCATTTAAGAGACACAGCCAATTAACATTATGTTCTCACTTGCCAATCAATCTGCTCATTTGATAACAGTGTAATTCTTTTCAAATCAATCAGAATATGTAATATAGAGTTTAGAAAAGTAGTGTCAACATTATATACTTTGAATTTCATATTTAAGTTGTGCTTTGGGTATAAGTCTATATGTGTCTGGAAAGAGATTTATCACCACAGAGTTTTTTAAAAACACAAACTTCAACCACTCATCCACCTTCTTCCAGCAGACAAATAAGCATTCTTTAAAATGCTGTGGTGTGCTACAAAGAGGTTTGGAGGTATGGATGATGCCTACATTGTTTATATTGGTTTACTTTCCTGTTAGGCATCAATCCTCATCATTTAAGGGGACAGAGAATTGGAGTTTTCATCGGTGCATCTTTCAGTGAATCAGAGAAGACTTGGTTCTATGAGAAGCTGCAAAAAAACGGATTTGGTATCACAGGCTGCAGCCGAGCCATGCTTGCAAACCGCGTCTCGTACTGGCTTGGTATCAATGGTAAGTAATACATAATTCAGAGTTATTGTTGTAACTTTTAAAGGAACAAAGTTTCACATTTGGAATCGTACTAACTGCTTGTGTGAATCAGTTATGAATTCATTTCTGTGTTATGAAAATAATAATTGCACAATTTTCAAATACCTTAGTGTGCATATCACCATTACTGAAGGCCACTAAATCCAACCCAATAAACTTGGGCAGTGGGTAAAACACAGGTGATAAACACTGTACAGTATGACAGGAGACTTTGATCAGTCATTCAGTCAGTCTGTCACTCACTCACTCACTCATTCACTCACTCACTCACTCATTCACTCACTCAATCAATCAATGTCAGTCAGTCAAATGTATTATTTAAGTAAAACTTTACAGAATGCTGTGCCACTAAGCCAGGTGTCTGCAGTAAACAGTCTTTATATCTGGTTTTATCAGTCACATTTAATAACCAGCGATTCAATGTATCAGCCAGATTTACTGATAGTAAAATATCCCTGTAAGCCTTGTAGTCTAGACACATTTATGTTTATCATTACATTTTTAATGTGCATGTACTGATTTTATTCCTTGTCATACTTTGTAAATTTCAAATGACATTTAAGTTATATTTCATTCTATTAATATTCTAAATAAAATTTCACAATTAGCACTAGTCCCAAAGCCCAGCTAGCATTTTCATTTCATTGCTTTCTGATTTCATGTCCATATATATCTTTTGAGTGACCATGCCAATTCTGACCAAGTAGATTTCAATATTGAAACTCATTTTCCTACTGTTGCAGAGATACATCCACTTGTAGCTTAGATTCCACTCTAGTACAGACTGGTTGTGATTACATTGACTCTTACTTTTAATGATATTTACATGAAGCCATGTATCCTGTAATTGCTAATTTTTCATGGTTCTGCACTGCATTTTGCCAATGGACACTTAGAATTTTTCTTAGACTGCTTGTGATCAACTGTGTTTTTATAAACTTTGCTGTATGCTGTTTTACAGTCATGTTACATTGCAGGGCCCAGTTACATATTGGATACAGCATGCTCCTCCAGTCTGTATGCTGTGGAGTATGCATATAAATCTATCCGGGATGGACACTGTAATGCTGCCATTGTAGGAGGCTGTAGCCTCTGTCTCCATCCATTTTTCTCTCTTCAATTCTCACGTCTTGGTGTACTGAGCCCACAAGGCATGTGTAAGACATTTGATAGAGATGGTAAGTACAGGGCTTACAGTTGCAGGACTTTGAACTGAAATGACTAATTTTGCTGAACATGAACCTTTTGACAGAACTATGTCTGAACCTTGAACCATCACTTTCTTGAGAACCAATTCAAAGTGATTTGTAGGTTTGATGTATTCCATATTCTAGGCATTAATTATATGTATAAAATTTATTAAAGACTAACAAATGCACTTTGGTTTTATGATGTAATTTTATCCCAAAATTATATCATAAAAAGTGCATTTGTTAATCTCTAATAAATATTATAATTTGGGGCCTGGAGTAGCATAGTGGTTAGGGAGCTACACTACTAGTCGGACGGTCCCGGGATCGATTCCCGGTGGTGTCACTTGGGATTTTTTGCGTGGTTCCGTCCGACAAAACCATGTGCCCTGAGGTCGACTCTGACTCTGAAAATGAGTACCAGGGATTTCACCTGGGGTAAAGGCGGCCGGTGCGTTTGGCTGATGACCTACCACCCTTGTAGTGCTGAAAATCGAGAAGATCCGGGGCCTTAACCTACCCGGAACCCCTAGGGCCACCTTGGCCTGTCGCGGGATACCTTTACTTTTTACTTTTTTTAAATATTATAATTTATGGCTTGTGTTTCAAGAAAAAGCTTTGATAATTTTGTGTGCTTTCAAAATGCAATATTATGCAATATTACATGTATTTTAACATCCTGCAAACAACCAAAGGTCCTAATTATTTACCAGATCTGCTTCAGCTTCACATGCTTAAAAAACGAAGTGAAAAAAGTAATCTGTAAATTTCACTTCCTTTATGGAATCTCTGCACAGTATTGTGCATTCAGTTTGTTTATTTTTAAACAACTAATACTTTTAAGTGAAAAATGCATTTGTAGATAGTTTTTATTTCAACATATTATGCAGAGTATATATATATATATATATATATATATATATTTTTAACAATATTTATATTATAATCACTCCTACATGTTTTGATACATTGGTATCATCCTAGTCCAGTTCCAAAGCTGTACTTCGCTTAAAGTTATGTAGTTCATAGATTATTAAAATTCATTAAAAATTACCCAGTTAAAATATTTTTGTGGTTGTTGTTGATAAAGTGTAGAATATATGATTTTTACAATATAATTTATATCAGTAGTATGTTTATGTGGCTGTATATATAATCTTGGTATTCTAATATACATAAAATTAAATCTAAAGTAATATGGAAGTTTGTGGGTTGATAAAATATGAACATAGCGGTTGAATTATAGTGTATGATGGACTTAGCCTGTGTTGATATTGCCTGTATGCTGGGGTGGTGAGTACTGAACTGTGGTGGATATTGGACTACATGACAAGTTGTCTTGTGATGTTGGCTAAGGTGTGTAGTGGGTCAAAGTCATTGCCTTTCTGTTCATTAATTAGTGTGTTTTGTTGTTGGAAAATATGTATGTAAAATGATTCCCAACAGTTCACTTTGTTTCCTTTGTTGCATGGGTTTAGTAGTTGTATGGTTTGATCTGCATTTCCACATTCATGTTTATTGTTTAGAATGTGTAATGTGTATGCTGAAGTTGGGTTATTTGTTTTGATGTATGTTGTGTGTTCACAATGTCATATTTCTATTGAGTTCCAGTTTGGCCAACATATGAATTATTAGAAGTTTTGCATTTTAATTTATATATGCCACTAGATTTTATTTTATTTAGTGGTATTCCATTGCAGAGTTGGTTGCGTATGGTGTTGTTCGAAAGGCTGTATTCAAGTTAGTAATTTTAAATAAATTGGTAACCTTATGTATGAGTGGATTGTGATATGTGAAGGTGACCCATTTTTTTCTTTTGTTGTGTTTGTGTGGGCGTGACTTTTTTTTTGGTTCTTTAGCTTATGAATAATTTGTAATGTAAAAAACATTATTTTTAACTAAGGTGAGGAAATGTTCCATTCTTGTTGTTTTGCTTGTTCTGTGATTGGTAGTTTCCTCATTCTGTTTATGTAGAAGTTATATACAGCGAGTTTATGTTCTAATGGATGATTGGATGTGTCTGTTTGTGTGGGTTTTCTGTAAATACACAGGTGTATATCGTTATTGTTTCTATGGATGGAGAGGTCCAAGTAGGTGATGTTGTTTTCTTCATCTGTTAGTGTAAATTCTGAACATGTATGTATATTATTCATGTAATTGGTGATTACTTCTTCGTTAATTTTATTTTGATCAAATATGATTACGATGTCATCTACATATCTTCTATAGTATGGTATTAGTAGAATATTTATTTATAACATTAGTTTAGTGTGTGTGTGTGTGTGTGTGTGTGTGTTAATTGGGAACATTGTTGTAGTTAGTCCGTAAACAGTGCAATTCACTGGACACAAAACCGGTTTATTGTGCAGATAAAACGCGGTTGCTACCAACAACGTGCTACACTGCATGACACATTCTGAAAACACACACGTGACACATAAATAGCTAGACCATGGCCACCAGAACAGCAGCAGCAGCTACACATAGTCGAATTCCCAGCATTATGTTTATATCCTTAATACTTCCTCCTAAACACTGTACAGACTTTGTGCAATGCTGCACATAATCCCGAACACACATGTCATTACGTTGGATCTCAAACCGCACTCGACCAAACGGTTTCGTCAGCAAATCTGCTAACTGTTTTACTCCATCACCTTCATGTGACCATCCTGGTAATACTCACGTACAAAGTAATACAGCACTTCAACGTGCTTCGACCTATTATGAAATTCTGATTTTTTCTCGAGTTTCACTGCGCTTGCATTGTCCACATATAACGTTGGTACCTCACTACATTTTCCACCGAGTTCTCCAAACAGACGTTCTAGCCAAAGCAGCTGTTTGGTTGCGATAAATTCTGCTTCTAATGTTGACAATCCCACCGACCGCCCAAGTTGGCTTGGCCATGCAATTGCACTGCCACCGTACACAGCCGCCACGCCGCTCGTTGACCGTTTTGTTCTGACGTCACCTGCAAAGTCGGCATCGCTAAACGCTTCTAACACTCTCTGACTGTTACCAGCTCCTTACAAGAAACGACATTTGCTCTTTCCCCACAAATACTTGAGGATACGTTTGATATCAATCCAGTCTGCCCCAGTGGGTCGATCCTTTGCTCATTCTGCTCGCGACACGGCAAATCCTATCCTATGTCTGGACGTGTTCCCGTCATTAGGTACATACGGCAGCCCACTGCTTCACGGTATGGCACATAGCTCCCAACTGAATCCTCATTTCCACCACTACTACGGTCACAAGGTGTTACTACTGGATTTGCTTCGTGCGTTTTGAATCACTCCAGGACCGTTACCGTATAGACGCGCTGGCACACGAAGATCCCATCGTGACGTTGCTCAATCTGCATTCCCGGGAATTTGCTGAGTGTGCCCGTCGTAATCTTTGAGTTACGATTCAACTGATATAGAAACACATCGATCTCACTTTCATCACTCCCGCGATCAAACCGTCGCCCCCATAGATGGCGACAATTAGCTTCTTGTCATTACGATGGCGCACAAATAAACACAGGTCCGTTGTACTGAATTTCAGTCTCTGTTTTTTCATGAAGTCTAAAAACCGCTATTCTAACACCTAGGGGCTTATGTTACCCTGTCCTGATAAAACCGAGGATTTAACATTAACCATAACAAGGAATCCAGAGGTGCAGGATTCCTTCTGTTATCCTGACACCTGATAAAACTGTGGCTTGACATTAGCTCTGACAATGTACCAAGGACAGCCAAGTCAATAAGTGAGTTAATTGAATCATTAATTTATTTACTGCATAGTTGTTTCATTACTTAGCTGCTTAATATGTGATGTAATTAGTTGTTTCTCCGGATACAGACTTATTGACTTATAAATGTATTATTCATACAGCCAATGGTTATGCACGAGCAGAGGCAGTATGTGTAATGTACCTACAGAAGGCTTGTGATGCAAAGCGTGTGTATGCAACAGTGATACATGTCAAGACTAACTGTGATGGATACAAAGAACAGGGCATCACGTACCCATCAGGACAAGGGCAACAGATTCTGTTAGGGGAATTCTATCAGGAGTGTGCCATTAGTCCCACATCGCTGGATTATGTTGAGGCACATGGCACTGGTACCAAGGTAGAATCTGTTCAAATCTCAATAAAATGGTGATCAGGAAGCTATTTTTTATTTGCATATATGGCTACCTAAATTTCTCATCCTTTTCAATGTCATTTGTCATTACACACCCATGGTAAGAAATGACATGCATGTGAGTCATTCCGATCTATATATGATTTATTCTATCCATCCATATTTCCTGTATTATTTGTTATAATTAAGCCTTTTATTTTTATGATCAGAGAAGGAAGCTCCATGAACTGTATCACATCAGAGTATCCAACTTCTTGTTGACATTACGATGTCAAAAACAGTTAGTAATATGGAAACAGCAACAAGAGAAAGGCAGTAACTCAGAGAGACAATGTTTCTCATTTTAATGGTGTGTGACAGGTAAAATATTTGTAGAATATTGTCCCTGAAGTGAGCATTCAATTGTGCCTTGACAAATATTTGGTACACCCAGTAGATATACAATGCATACACCTGGTTATCTTTTGCTTTTCCTTTCCAGTTATCCCTTCCACATGTTTTTTGCCTCTTTAGACGAATTTGAGTCATGTGCAGTGAGTAATTTTGTATTTCTTTTCTTTTTGTTTTTGATGGCCCACAAGACTATACAGCATTTCTGTTTGCTAAGTTGTGTATATATGTCCTTACATTGAATGTGACTTGGAACCATGGGCATATTGGAGCATGTGATGCATAGTGTAATGTATAAATTGCCAGTGTGAAAACATTTGTTTTATTTGTTTATTAAATTGTTCTTATTGTTGTTATCATTGCTGTGATGCTTGCACTCCCTACCATAATGTTAATGTTTGCTTTCTTAGACAGGGACAAACTGCATTAAAGTAAGGAATAGTTAAACTTTCACTGGCAGCAGACGTACTGGGAGTATATACTAGTATTGATACTGCAAGTGTTAATATGAATTACGATATATAATTTTGTAAAATATATTGAAATTGTTAAAAGGTAATTCTAGAATTCTGTAATTGAAATGGATACTTCTACAACTGAACACAGGTTGGGGATCTTGAAGAACTGAATACTTTGGACAATGTTTTCTGTAAAGGGAGAAAGACACCACTTCATATAGGGTCAGTCAAGACTAATCTTGGGCACTCCGAACCAGCATCTGGGATATGCTCCATTGTTAAGGTTCTGATTGCCATGGAGACAGGTGTTGTTCCACCCAACTTACATTACTACAACCCCAGAGATGGAGTGGAGGCACTAGTGGCAGGACGTCTAAAGGTACATTTCAAAATACCTCTCCTGAAAGCAAAGGAATTTTATAACAACATCATGTTGGCAGTTCCCATAACAACCTTCACCTGTTACTGACACATCATTTGAGTTAACACGTGATGGAAGCCTAATTTCATTACATAGACCCAAACCAAACCCAGCATGCTGTCATATCTTTATTACATTTGATTGTGGGTTGCAGGTAGTAACAGAGAAGTGTCCTATGAATGTAAGTCTTGTGGGTGTAAACTCTTTTGGGTTTGGAGGTGCAAATTCCCACGTTCTGCTACAGTGGAATCGAAACAACAAAATAAATGGTGGGGCTCCCACAGACACAATTCCACGGCTTGTCGTTGCATCTGGACGTACAGAAGAGGCAGTTGATACCATCCTTAAGGATGTAAGTAGGCT
>JGI24700J35501_10929864_pt1 | contig 10415 bp, 10 predicted proteins | sample TergutTh196P1_FD_35501 | JGI IMG/M metagenome (IMG submission 35501) | reverse complement strand
GCGCGGGCTTACCGTAGCTCAATCCTAACCTTTGTGCCTTCGTGTCGCGAACCGTAGGTTCGATGTGCCTTTGTGTGAAATATTTCCGAGGTTCGTGCCGTTCATGCGTTTGTCGTGCTCCGAGTGGCCGCTTTTCTTAAAGATACGGCAAAATTGCTGAAGCTGTCATTTTACCACTTGCGGAATTTGCGATACGGGGTTATTCTATATATAGAGCTTGAGCGGATTCGCCAAGCAGGAATCAACCTTTTAAAGGAGCATCCTATGGATTTTGTAAATGAAATGAAGGCTAAAGCCAAAGCCGCCCAAAAAAAACTCGTGCTGCCGGAAGGAAGCGAAAAACGGACTATCAAAGCGGCGCGCATTGTGATAGATGAAAAACTTGCCGCCAGCGTAACACTGCTGGGCGAAAGTTCCGAAATAGAAAAAGTCGCAAAAAGCGAAGGCATTCCCCTTAGCGGAATCGAACTGGTTCAGCCGCGCAGCGACGGCAGGTTCGGACACTACGCCCATGCGTATTACGACCTTAGAAAACACAAAGGCATGACAGAAGACCAGGCGAAAGCCGACATCGCAGACCCACTGCGCTGGGGAGCCATGATGCTCCACCTGGGCGAAGTTGACGGCTTTGTCGCCGGCGCGGAAAACACCACAGGCGACGTGCTCAGGGCCGGGCTTACAATCGTCGGCATGACCCCTGGGCTTAAAACTGCTTCATCCTGCTTTGTCATGGCCGGCCTCGACCCGGCATTCGGAATAAAAGGATCGATGATCTTTGCCGACTGCGCGGTAATGCCGGACCCCAACCCCGAACAGCTTGCCGACATTGCCTCAAGCGCGGCGCAATCCTGCCGCGAGCTTTTGAACCAAGAACCCGTCGTGGCCTTGCTGTCTTTTTCGACCAAAGGATCGGCAAGCCACGAGCTTGTAACCAAGGTGCAGACAGCCGTGCAAATCCTGAAAGACCGCAAAGCGGACTTTTTGTTCGACGGCGAAGTGCAGGCGGATACCGCCCTAATCCCCTCGGTATTGGACAAAAAAGCCCCCGGCAGCCCGCTTAGCGGAAAAATCGTGAATGTTATGGTTTTCCCGGACTTAAGCTCCGGCAACATCGGCTACAAACTTGTCCAGCGGCTGGCCAAGGCGGAAGCCCTGGGGCCATTCTTGCAGGGCTTTGCAAAGCCGGTAAGCGACCTTTCCAGGGGCGCGTCCGTCGATGACATCGTTACCACAAGCGCGGTAACCCTCGCCAGGGCAAAGTAGCCCGCCGGGAGACAATGCAAAAAACAGCCCCGTCAAATGCGGCGGGGCTGTTTTGCATTGCAAGATGCGCGGTTTTAGGCCGGCTTTAACTGAGCGATTTCCTTTAGCCGTTCGACAATGTCGATTTTTTGCGTGCAGGCCTTGTTGCACAAACCGCAAGCCGTGCATTTGCCGGCAAGCTCGGCGCGAAGCCCTCCCCAGTGATACTTCATGCGGATTCCCATAAGCTTTTTCCCGTCAGCCTTGTCGAAAAGCAGCTTCTGGTTGTAAGTGTCCATGAATCGGACAATGGGAATCCCCTCCGGGCAATTGTCGCAGTAAGCGCAGCCCGTGCAAATCCCCGAAAGAGCCGCCCCCGCCGCCGCCTTTACACTTTCCAGCTCTTCCTTTGACCGGGGCTTGTAGCCCTCAATCGCCGCCAGCGCGTCTTTTACATGATCCAGCGTTTGAAAACCCACAAGAGTAACCGAAATCTCCGGGTGGTCCCACAGGAAACGCAAGGCGGCCGCCGTTATGTTTTCGCCAGGCCTTTGCAAAAAGCCGAACCGCTGGGGGTTGCCCGGAATAACACCGCCGCCCAGAGGGTTCATAACCACCGCGCCCAGTTTTTTTTCTATTACCGCGTCAAAAGCCGCCTGCCTAGCCTGAAAGTCAACGGCGGAATAGCCAAAGAGCACGCCTTCAAAAACAGCATCCAGCAAAAGCTGTTTAATCTCGTCTTTCATTAAATGGCTGGAGATGCAAATGTGCTTTACAAGCCCCTCTTCTTTCAGCTTGCGGAAAGTCTGCAAAATGCCGTCTTTTTTCCTGCCCTCCCAGTTTTCCAGCGAGGTAATGCACCAAATATGGTAAAAATCGATTGAGTCTATGCCGAGGCGCTTAAGCTGGCCTTCTATTTCGCGGCGAATATTGCTTTCGGTAGATTCAAAGGTTTTCGTGGCCGAAAAATAGGGCAGCCCCCGCTTTCGCATTTCAGCAAAACCCTTGCCAAAAACAGTCTCGCTTTTGGTTTCAAAATATCCCGGCGCTGTGTCAAAATAGTTCACCCCGCCCTCTGCGGCGGCAAGCATCATTTGGACGCACTTGTCGTGATCGTCCACATTTTCAAAACGCATACCGCCAAAGCCTAAAAGCGAAACCTTTTTCCCGGTTTGCCCGTAATCTCTGTAAATCATATTCAACCCCTGTTTTTGCATCGTTCCCTCCGCATAAAATTGATTTTTGCAGAGAGTCTGGCTCTACTATAAATGAAGAAAAAGCGCCTTGTCAAGGAGAGGAAGAAGAAGAAAGCATCACACAAAGGCACGAAAGCACATCGAATTTTAGCTCACACAAAGGCACTGAGGCACATCGAACCTACGGTTCGCGGCACAAAGGTTAGGAGGGGAGGGGATTATGATAAGGCCGCGCCTTCTTCTCTTGCCCTATCTATAGAAGAGAGAAGAGGGGAGAATGTAGAGATGAAGCGGCGCTTTCTAAACTGTCCTTCGTGCCTTTGTGCCTTTGTGTGAGCTTCCTCCGAACCGTGCCCCCGTGTCAGGCACCCCTGCCGCTTTTGACGGTTTTATGCCGATAATATCAAGGGTGTTCTTATTGATTGTTTTACAGCATGATTTTTCCTTGCCGGTTGACGGCAGGGGTTTGACTATTGACAGCTAAAGCCGGCTGCGTTATAGTTTTATTATGCTAACCTGCGGGTTTGTAACCCGGTTCAACCGGTTTTGCGTCATGCAGGCGCGTTAAAAACCGGCTTTTTACCAAGGAGGGCTTTTTATGAAAAATACATTTGTTGTTTCCGCAATACTGGTTTTGTCAATCGTGGTGTTGGCGGCTTGCAGCAGCCAGCCGGAGCCGGTAATGGTCGTGCAGGCGGCGCCGGCCGCACCGCCGCAAATGCCTTTAACCCCGGAACTTTTGCAAAGAATGGGCAATCCCAGCAACCACACGATAACGGGCTTTCAATTTTTCCTTAACGGAGGGATTCGGCTGGAAAACGCTAACCCGAACTTGGGGGCGCAGCCGGTTGTAATGTCCGGGCGAACCGCCATCATAACAGGGGCATCCGGGCGGCAGGCTATCTCGATCAACAACAACACTTTGGGGCAGGCCTTGAATATACAGCGGCAAGGGAACCGCATAAACGTCATGGTAGGGTTTGAAGAAAATCCGAACCTGTTTTTGACATTTTCCGCCACAACCGACGACCCGCAAGGCTATTTCGAGCTGGTCTACACCCCGGGCACCGGCACGCCGACTTTCGCCTGGGACTTTCGCGGTATGCTGAACTACGGCGGCGAGGTTTTCGACCTGTTTTACACCGGCGAGCGGCCCCGGCTTGCAATACAGGCGATGGTGCAGGGCGCAGGGGCGGTTCCCTCAAGGGTTGCTCCGGGAAGAACGCCCTAAAAAACGATGAAAAAGCCGCTTGTTTTTTGCCTGATGCCCTTTTTGCTTGCGGCCGCGCTGGGGGCGTGCAGGACGACCTCTTTTCTAGAACCCTTAACCCCGGAACTTTTGGAAAGAATGGGCGACCCTGATTCCGTCCAAATTTCCGGCTTTCAATTTGCACTTTCCTCAAGAGTGCGGCTGGAGGGTTATATCCAGCCGCAGCACCCCGTGGCTATGGACGGGCGCACTGCCGTTTTGCTTGGCGACGTGCGGCAGTCGGTAACGATAAACGCCCAAACAGAAGGGCAGGCGGTAAATATACAGCGGCTCTACGACCGGATAAACATACAGGTTAGCTTTGAGGAAAACCCGCATCTTTTCCTGAATTTTACCGCCGCAACCTTCGACGGCGACGGCGTTTTCGAGCTTGTTTACGAACCCCGGCTACAGCGGCGGCGTTTTGGGGACTGGTTTTTCTCGCGGCGGCGCGGCTCCCTTGATTACGGCGGCATAGATCACGAACTGGTCTATTCCCCCGGCCGCCACCGCCCGCAACTTTTAATCATGATGCGCATGGAAAACGAGGTAAGGGAAGTAAGCCGCGTGGCCCCCGGCCGGGTAATCATGACGGACGACGACCCGTGAAAACCGCCACGCCTTTGGCGGCCATTGCCTGCGGGCTGTCGTTAAAAGAAGATTCATTTGTTGATATTAGCGGCGTGGGGCAAGAAATTGTCATAAAGCCCGTTAAAAAAAACAATCTAGCCGAAATGCTCAGTAAAATTAACGATCAAAACATCCACGATGAAATAGACACAGGCGGGGCTGTTGGAAAAGAAGCATGGTAGGGAAAAAATACATCCCAGAACGCGGCCTTATCATAATTCCGCCCAAACCTTTGTGCCTTCGTGTCTTTGTGCCTTGGTGTGAGATACTTCCGAAAAAAATCGTCAAATCCGGTTCGTGTCTTTCATGCGTTTGCCGTGTGGATAAACAGGCTCCCGTGAAAACCGCGCCGGCCGGAGGGCGCGGGCGGTTTCCAAGCCGCCGGGCGATTACATGGACTTCCAGAACTTGTAGAAATCCCTTTCGACATCTTCCAGCGGGACAAGCGGGTAGAACCGGCTCTTTGTTTTGGAGGCGAACATAAAGCCGCGCCGCAAACTCCTGTAAGAAACCTTGTCGAAGGGGCAGTTCAGCGACAGCCCCTTGTTTACCTTGTCGCGCTTTTTCCGCACCTCCATAATCGCATCCCGCAAACGCGCAGGATGCACCCCCGGAATACTAATCGTCAAAAAGGGATTTTCCGCAAACTGAGTCAAAAAATCGTCAATGTAAAAATTCATCTGGGTATAAAGCATCACAGGCGCGCCGACAAAGGAGCCGGGGTTCGTTATAAACTGCCCGTACTCGATAAAATTGTACTTGGTAAGAGCCACCATCTTTGTCGGATTAATGTCAAGAAAAATACGCATCTCGTCGCCGCGAATCGCAGGATCGAACTCGCCCGGCTTTAACTCGACATAATCCCCGTAGGCGTTGCAGTAGTACATATTTCGCAAAGCGTCAAAATCCATGTGTTCCAGCGTCCGGTAGTTGCAAATGAACTTGGTCGATTTCGGCCGGCCGTCGCTGTGCGGCTTGACATCGGCAAGAGCCGCCTCGATGTTAAAATACTCGTGGCGGAAACCGGGATCGACATCCACAAAAAGAAAGTTCCCGCCCGAAATACTCGTCGAACCTTGCGCGTAATGCTTGGCAAACCTCTCCGGCTCAAGCTGGCTGGCAATCAATGAATAGTTTGGATACAGCACCAAATACAAACGGTTTTCTGGCATAATTACCCCCAAAAATATCTAAGCATAGGAGCGATAACCAGCGAGATTATCGCCATAAGTTTTATCAAAGTGTTAAGCGCCGGGCCAGCGGTGTCCTTAAAAGGATCGCCCACCGTGTCGCCGACAACCGCCGCCTTGTGAGCCTCGGTTCCTTTGCCAATCGAGCTGGCCTCGATGCGTTTTTTCGCATTGTCCCAGGCCCCCCCGGCGTTGGCCATGAAAATCGCCATGAGCACCCCGGTTACAGTCGCGCCCACCAACAGCCCAACAAGCATCTGCGGCCCGCCAAGAAAGCCAACCAAAACCGGGCTGGCAATGGCGATAAGCCCCGGCAGAATCATCTTTTTTAGCGCGGTCTGCGTCGAGATGTCAACGCAAGCCCTGTAGTCGGGCGTTTCGGTGTCGTTCAGAATGCCCGGCTTTTCGCGGAACTGCCGCCGCACCTCTTCGATCATGGAGCCGGCGGCCACGCCAATCGCCTGCATCGCAAGGGCGGAAAACAGGAAAGGAATCGTGCCGCCCAAGAACAGCCCCGTCATAACACTGGCATCCGTTATGCTGAAGACCATCTCTTCGCCGCCAATGGCCTGCGAGAACGCGCTTATCAGAATGACAGCAGTAAGAGCGGAAGAACCGATAGCGAAGCCCTTGCCGATAGCGGCAGTCGTGTTCCCGACAGCGTCAAGCTGGTCGGTAATTTTCCGCACCGATGACTTCATCGCCGACATGACCGCAAGCCCCCCGGCGTTGTCCGCAATCGGGCCGTAAGCGTCAACCGAAAGCTGAATGCCCAGCGTTAAAAGCATACCCAGCGCGGCAATGCCGATTCCGTAAAAGCCGGCCAAAGCGTTACTGCTGATAATCGCCGCGACAATCGTGATAATCGGCAGAAAGGTGGAAAGCATCCCCACGCCAAGCCCGCTTATAATCGTCGTGGCCGCGCCGGTAACGCAGGATTTTTCGATGTCCTTTACCGGTTTGCCCTCGGTTCCCGTGTAGTATTCGGTAATCATGCCGATAAGCGTCCCGGCCGCAAGCCCGATCACCACGGACAGGCTGATCTGCAAGGCCCCCGCGCCGCTTTCCAGCGTGTGGCCGCCCAGTGTAAAGTGAACGACGGGGAAGACGATGACCGCCGAAAGCGCGGCCGCGCCGAAGGAGCCTTTGTTCAGCGCGGTTTGCGGGGAACCGCCTTCCTTTATGCGGACAAAGAGAGTGCCGATCATCGAAGCGAGAATGCCCGTGCCGGCAAGCAAGATGGGCAGAAGGGCTAGGCGCATTCTGGCATCCTCGCTTACCGAGGCGCTTGCCCCCAGAATGATGCAGCCGATTAACACCCCGACGTAGGACTCGAAAAGGTCGGCTCCCATGCCGGCCACGTCGCCCACGTTGTCGCCCACATTGTCGGCGATAACGGCCGGGTTCCGGGGGTCGTCCTCTGGAATGCCGGCCTCGACCTTGCCGACAAGGTCGGCCCCGACATCGGCGGCCTTGGTAAAGATGCCGCCGCCCACGCGGGCAAACAGGGCGATGCTGGACACGCCCAAGGCGAAGCCTGTCAACAGGGGGAAGACGGTTTGGTCAAGCGCGGCAAAGCTGCTGCCGAACATTGCCGCCCCGCCTGCAAGCAGGATGCAGATGCTAAGAAGGGCAAGCCCCACGACGATCATGCCCATGACGGAGCCGCCGGTAAAGGCCACTTTTAGCGCCGGGCTAAGGCCCTCCAGCGCCGCCCAAGCGGTGCGGGAGTTGGCCTTTGTCGCGGTCATCATGCCGAAGTAGCCGGCGGAGGCGGATGCGACCGCGCCTACCAAAAAGGAAAAGGCTTGCAGGCGCAGGGTTCCCGTGTTGCCTACCGCCAGAAACAGCGCGACGACGAGGGAAAAGGGAATGAGCACGAGGTACTCGCGCCGCAGGAAGGCCCGCGAGCCTTCGGCAATGAAGCCGGAAATCTTCTGCAAGGATTCGTTCTCTACCGGCAGCCTGCGTATCCATCTATCTTTTACCACCGCGTAGATGATCGCGGCAAGGCTGAAGCCGGCGGAAACTATTATGACATCTGAAAAAGACACTGAATCGCCCCCCAAAGCAAGATTGTTACGACAAAACCGCAAGCTCGCAGTCGTCTAACTAATCCATTATATCACTGGGGAAGATTTTTTGCAAATAAAAAATCTGGTATACAAGCGCGTGGGAAAGGCAAACTGCAAAGGCCGGGAAGCCCCGCTCCCCGCCCCTTGCAGTATGCCGAAAATCAGCTACCGGCCTGCTGGAAACCGATAAGTTCCATTAAAAGAGCGTGCGCCCGTTCCCGAACCACCCGGACATAGGAGCCTTCGGAGATGCGAACAAGAAGCCGCGCTATGTTGGGGTTGGTTACGCCTTCTTCCGAGCCGGCAAGTATTTGAAACGTGTCGATTGCGGAAAGGGCAAGCAGGTTGTTCGGGTTAAGCGTGTCAAAACGGGTAACTGCCCATGCGATGGCCGACGCTGTCTGATCATTCGGGTTTGTACCGATAACGCCCAGCGACCGGACCGCTTCCGCCAGTACCATAGACTCGGTTTCGGCAAGAATCGCTCTTACAAGAATCTGCCGGGCTTCTTCCGTGCCTAAAACGCCCAAAAGCCTTACCGCTTCCCTCCTTGCGGTGGGGAAGTTATTGGTAAGCCGGCCGCTTTCAAAGGTTTGATTGATGATCCCTTCGATAGCCAGAAATTCCAGCGTTTCGATAATTTCCCTGCCGGTCTCCCCGGCTTCCATTAAGTCGCTTACAAATTGCAGGGCGATCAATTTTTGTTCAAGATTTGTCGAACGGGCTGTTTCCCGGATAATCCACGACCGAATTGTCTCCGGCGCGAACTCTTCGCCTTCATCTTGAGCCGTTACCGTAAACACCGAAAAGGCCACGGACATTGCAAGCGCTAAAACCAATTTTTTCCTTAGCATACAAAAACTCTCCTTAATTTAGGTTTCCCGGTTTTTCCCGCCAGGGGCAAACCGAGTTTTCCACACCCCGTTTTACCGGGGCCATCTCAACAAGTTAATTTTTTCCCACTATACGATTATTATAATGCACGCGGTCTGTCCAGTCAAATGAATTGGGAAAAAAAATCGAGAAATTTTAAAGGCGCGCGGCGGCCTTTTGCCGGCTTGACTTTTAGGCCGAGCCGGTGTATATCTAATATATAGGCCTGTTGCAAATGCGGCGGGCCGTATGTAATTTAAGGGAAACACTGATTAGCTCTACGCTAATCGGCGCTTCCCTCTGCATTCCGGGGGAACCGGGCACGAAGCAAATTATCATAAGGGGTATAGGTATGTGGGCGTATTTACTGGATTCTGTCGGGCTTGTGCATTTAAGGCTGGATCAGGCGGGGATGATAGGCGTGGCTTTCATTTTGGCTTATTTGGGGATTAAAAAAAACTTCGAGCCTTTGCTTCTTATTCCGATTTCGTTTGGGATGCTTATGGCCAATATGCCGCTGGCCGGCCTTGCCTACGATTCGACTTTTTTAGACCCGTACGGGAATCAGGCTTTCGGCCTTCTGGCCTTTATGTACCAGTCGGTAAGGCTGGTTTATCTGCCGCCGCTCATCTTCCTTGGACTGGGCGCGATTACGGACTTTAGCCCGCTTATTGCCAACCCCAAATTGTGGATTATCGGCATTGGCGGGCAGTTTGGCATTTTTACCGCTTTCGGTCTTGCCCTGCTTTTCGGCTTTACTCCTCAAGAAGCGGCCAGCATTGGCATTATCGGTAGTGCCGACGGCCCGACGACTATTTTCGCCACGGTTCAGCTTGCTCCCCACCGGCTTTCCGCTATCGCTATCGCGGCCTATTCCTACATGGCCTTGGTTCCGATGATTCAGCCGCCCATTATGCGGGCGCTTACCACGGCGAAGGAGCGGGTTATCGTGATGGAACAGCCTAAAAACGTAACCCGCAAGCAAAAAATACTGTTCCCCTTTATTATCGCCACCGTGGTATTGCTTTTAGTGCCTTCTGCCGGGGGGCTTATGGGTATGTTTATGCTGGGGAATCTTATTAAGGAATCGGGCGTTGCGGATCGCATTGCAAAGGCGCTTGGCGGCGACTTTTTGAGCGTTTTGACTATGGTTGTGGGGCTTTCGATTGGGGCTTCGGCGACGGCGGCCAACATTATCAATCTTGAAACGATCGGCATTATCGTGCTGGGGCTTTTGGCCTTTGCCTTCGGGACGGCCTGGGGCATTATCGCGGCGAAAATACTGAATGTCGCGACCGGCGGCAAGATAAACCCGCTGATCGGTAGCTCCGGCGTTTCGGCTATGCCTATGGTCGCTAGGGTTTCGCAAAAGTTGGCCACGGAATACAACCCATCAAACTTTGTCATCATGCACGCTATGGGCGCGACTTTGGCGAGCATCATGGGTTCGGCCATTGTCGCCGGCCTCTTCGTAGCGATGTTCGTCGGCTAAGGCGCAGTGGCGGGTTGTCGCGAACCCCCCCCGCGCGCGGGTTGCCGGGCAAGGATGTGGGCGTGAGGTACAAAAGCGAGATTTTTGAAGCGGTGCATACGGATGCGCTTGCGAATTTTGAAGTAGCGGCTATTTCCGAGGCTGAAATGCGGGAATTTGACGAGATGTGTCTTGGGGTGGAAGCCGAATCGGAACAGCCGCCGGCGGCTGCCGCAGTTTTCGAGCAGGCATCCGTTTGAATACTCACATCTTGCCCGGCAGGGGCTTGCCTTCAGCTTGCTTCAACAGGGTAAGAATGGACGATGCAGGGATTAAAGCCGGGCTTTCTGGCCTGCACTCCGTGCCTTTGTGCCTTTGTGCCTTCGGAGCCAGTAGAAAAACCCGCTATGCAAAACCCAAAACAAGCGGTAGAATGAAAACAGGGGGAAACCAATGGCAAGATACCGCACCGCCGACGCCGCGGCCGGG
>JGI24700J35501_10929865_pt1 | contig 10416 bp, 5 predicted proteins | sample TergutTh196P1_FD_35501 | JGI IMG/M metagenome (IMG submission 35501) | reverse complement strand
GAATAAAGTATAACAAACTTGTCTTCTGCAAGACAAAATTAAAAAAAAAGTTATTTTTTATTGAAGATTACATTATTAGGTAGCGTAATCCAAGATAAAAGTCTCATTTGACATGTAAAAACCTGCAGTTTTCAAGGTAATTATAAATTGTTATATCCAGAGATCTTTAATTTCAGGTTGTAGAAATAATATGAAGTTACTGGAGCGTGAACATTATAGATATTGCTGATAAAAATTATATCTATATTGTGCTAAATGTGACTTTGCTTTGGAGGACATTGAAGGAAGAAATGAGAGAGGGACAGACGAATGAACAGAAAATAAAGAAATGAATCTTACGCTTTCAGAAGAACGTCGTCTCCATTAAGACAGTTCTAAACTTTGGATACTGGTGTAATGGCACAGAGAGTTTTGTGTTGGTATTAGAGATTTTATAGTTTCTTCATAATTTTAAAGCAGTACGGAGCAGTTCATTACATAGTTATGATGTAAAAAATTATTACAGTATTTAAATACTCTATTGCAATTGATCTACAGTTCTGGAAAGACAAATCGCTACAGCAAAATGGCATCATGTTTTGCCGATAACTATATACAACACATAATCCACTTACAGTAACGTAAAGTCCCTATACTGGTATCTAATTTTTAGGCTTAATATAAACCTTTCTCTTACATATTCTAAAGTTATGCATTTTGAAGCAGACCACTGAGATTTCCTTCGTCTTACACAATTACATCATGCGTGTTCTGCGGTAGGAATGTAATATCAATCACAGCTATATCCTTCCACTTCCTGTGAAGCTTCATACTTGCGTGCTGTCTGCACCCTTTGCAAGATTTACCGACTATCCGAAATGAGTTCGCTTTCCTTCGTTTTCATTTTCTCAACAATTACTAATAGAAGCTTAAAAAGTTAATCACTGCCTCCTCTAAAATATGTGCCTATTGGTCTCCATGAATTTCTACCCGTCTCATTCGATGCTCTTTGAACTCTGCAGGTTACAAAATACAAAAAATTGAATCTTCCCTAAGCCTAGTCATTCTTATTTTCAGACAAATTTGTCACTTCTGTGACACAATTTACATCCGTAAAAGAAAGAGCTAAATGTGACATTAATATCATGGAGCTTCGTTTGTGTAATTCCTAACTGTAAGATTCAGTCTGGAGAAAGGTAAGTGTCGAACTACACTAAACCTCGCAGGCAGCTATGTGTTTAGTACAGGGTTTGGTTAAAGAATCTACTAGTATATATTTGTGTATAGATGTTGATATGAACCTTGAGTTGTACTGTAAAACAGGGGTTCTAGTTTTTCGTTCCGTTACTTATTAGAATATTTGGGCAGTTATTTGCTTATTCCCTGTCACAGATTCCCGTTACATATACAATCTGACCTTTTAATGAGGGTTAAAATTTATACAGTTGTATTACTTACTACGACTTCGTGAAATCTGATAAATGTTAAACTTATAAGAGAAACGTACTAGCCTGCTTTTTTTCTGTCTTTAGTTGCAGCATATTTATCTACCTCTTGTCCAGTTTCCATTGACATAGATAAAAGAAACCATACGTCGTTGCGTTATGCTTGATCTTTTGTTGCTCAAAGCATTTTCCGTGTACCTCTTTGAATCGACATTTATTTTTTGTTTCGAAACGAAGTTTCACTTGACTACCTACAGCTCTTCGTCACTTATCTACCTCAGCATATAGAAATATTATTTTCCTTAAGGTGACATGAAATATAACTACATAATTTCGAGGATCTGTCTTCGCGTCCTTAATCAAGGTCTTTTATTATCACAATTACGAACGACAGCCATGATATTATCGAGAATTATAAATTATGAAGTTGCTCATGGCTACCAATGGTGTGACACTAATGCCTATTTTAATACACTTGGCACATTTAGTCACATATTATGATATTGCCACTATTTTAATAATCCTTTGCATTTTAGCAGTTTCTGCCCATAGAGCCTGCTGTAACATTAATGAACTGCCTTTTGTTCACAAACCGAGAGTTTGTGTATATGTTCGGTACGATTCGAACAACAAATGGAGATTATTTGCCTTTACTGCGGTCACTGACTCTCTTTTCTAATAAAAGCACCCCATTTTACCTGTGAGATATAAAATGTATTTTCTATACGTTTGGATCCTTACAAGGTGGATTATCTGTTGTGTGGGTTGTCACTCAACAGTTGTTGCAATCTGTAGTGGTAGCAACAGATACAAAGATTTGTAATCAATGAGTGCAATTAAAATTATTTTCTAAATACATTCGTGGAGCCGCAGCATATATGGGCAATTTTGTTTTTATTTACTGTCAATAATAAGCTACTTTTACAAAGAAAATTATGATTCCTGTACATTTAGGAAACTTCGAAAGAGTCAAAGGTTATATTCTCTTGTGTTTATTTTATGTTCGTTCAGTCTAAAATAATTCAAATAAAGGTTTACGTCTTCGAGATAACTGTGCTTGATCTGGGCACAACATATTTACTATAATTTTTTTTAACAATTCTTACGGACGTTGATTATGACTACGAGTAAAGTAATGGTCTAACTTTTGGCATCCCCAAAATTAAATCATCTTATGATTAGTGTAGGAAACAAAGTAAAATTTTTTAATCAGTTTGTTTCTTTCAGAGAAGAACCTGCTGATGCACCGGTTGACATCTCCAGGTTTTTAGTTAATTTGTGTAGATTGGCATAAGTAGAAGTGCAAAATAAAGAAATGTATTAAAAATAACATGAATAATTTAATGCAGATCAATAGATTATACACTGACATATATTAAATAACAAACTTTATTACATCACCGAGTCCTTAGTACAATATATCTTTAGGTTTGCGCTTAAACATCTATAATGTAAAAAATTTTATAAAAAAAGTATATTCTTGTACCGATTGGTAAAACAAGCATATAACACATGAACATGGTCACGGCATATTTCACATAGTTCGTGTAGTATATGCCCTAAAACTTTACATTCTCACTACGTATAGCTTCACACTTTTCTGTGTGAGTAACTTCAGTTCTAGATCCTCTGAGGGTTTCCATCCACGTGATAGGCTTACTGCTGGCGCTGAGGCCGATTTGTATGATGTAATTTGAAGTCAAGTGACGGCTTTCTTTTATGGTGCATCTCGGATATACTTTTTTTTGGTGAAATTACACATGAAGTAGCTTTTGTATTTCCATCGCATCAGTGGCCATGTGTCATAGAGAATTCTGGCCTTCCAATTGCTCTGTCTCACTAAGTGAGTGTTGTAACTTATCCAAGCGCACAGTTCGTAATCTGAAGCAGAACACGTTCCACGACCCAAATTTCGAGCAATCATCAAGCCCTTATGAGAGTATTTCTTAATAAAAGAGCATTACATGTGGTTATTTCGCAAATGAAATATTAGATTACCTCAGTTTCTCCAGGATCTTCGAAACATTTCCTTACTTCACATTTAGGTGATCACAGGTTCGAAATATGGCTTCATATTGCCTACTCTGAACAAAAGGTTTCGTAGTTTTGCTCAGTACCGTTATACGAATACGTTACAGCACCATGAAATAAGCCATAGCTTCTCAAATAAACAGTAGGAAGATAATGTGTGAAACAACAATACCAAATATTACACTGTGTATTTGTGGATGATTCAACATATTATTAATATTTATAATTTATTAGAATTTATTAATAGAGAATTTTAATAATAATTCTATTATTTTAATGCAAAATTATTATAATTTTTATAATAACAGTTACTACTATTAAAGGAATTCTCCAAAATATTATTGAAAATTTCACATATATTTTCGAGTCCCAAAAATATTTGTTCAAATGAAGAGAAGTGTACCAAATTTCCCACTATTTTCAGTAAGAAAAAAAATTAGTTTTAAAAAATATTTTTCTTTGAATAAAATTTAACATATTCCTCACAATATTTCGCTCCCTTTCATTTCTAGAGTCTTTGTCGTCAAATCTGAGAAAGTTCAATAAAATTTTAAACCGCTTTTAGCTGACTGACGTAGTGATTTGTGGATAACCAAACGCCTTTCACCACATGTCTTCAGCAAAATACGTGCTCTCGCTGACTCTTCGTTCAGGCAAATAACTCAATAAGGGCAGTCTTCTAAGCTTCCGGTCCTCTTAATCACCCAAAATCGAATATACGAGTATTTCATCACACTTTGTGACGTCTATATGTCATATTTTATTTGCTTACAAATTTTATTGATAATATTTGTAACGAAGCTACAAAATACCACGAAGAAATAAGTAACTTATGAAATAGAAGTAACATGAAACACACGATGGAGACATGAAGGGCCCGAAAGCGAAATTCCCAAGCAAGGGTTACTAAAAGAAATTGCTTCTAGTACACTATTTATAAAAGACATTGCGGAATTTGATTTGCTATCAGCTTCATGTGATTGTTGTCATTACATAGAAAAACATTGCTTTTAATGAGTGGCCAATTTTTGGATTGAATTAAGCCATTTTGAATATAAGATTAGTAGGTTAGTATGCCCCGATGCAACATATACGAGGTCATAGTGAATGGGTCTAGACAGTATACATAGGAGGATAATTTCTGAATGCATGCAGTACCATTGTCTTAAATACGATAATTCTTGCAACAATGTATAAACTACTCGTGTTTGTTGAATGAAGGACAATGATTTATTCTAGTTTACGTTTGGCAAACATTTGTAATCTCATAGTTTTAGTCTGACTACCTTTGTACTTTGTTACTTTCGCTTAGCCTACTCGTTTCTTCTGTTACTGCCACAGACTATAGGATATGTGTATTCTATTGTTTAACTAAAAGTGTACTTTTAATCTGGCTTACACTCTTACCCTTAGATAGAATAAAATGCCTTCATTGTAAAGAACATCTGCACAATTGTCAAACAACCTTCGACTCTGAACGTAAGTCCAAGGATACAATTAGTTTTAGGGCAGTATACTCTACGGTATGTGGCCATAAAGAAATAGCCCCATATTTCGCCTAGGTGTAATTCTAAACCAATTTTATTCCCCATCCCTTACCATAACGAACTCTCATGGAAACTTGGAGTAGTGGAAACTTTGTTGTTTGCCAGTTCTATTCGCCCACACGGACCAAATTTACAAGATATAAGAAAGATGAACCTTTTGAATATATTCTTAGAAATCTTATACTTGAGATGATTTCCACAAACGTGGCCTCATTTTATGATTTCATACGTTTATGGGAGATAACAGAAGTTATCTAACAGTCGATAAAAACATATTACGAATAGAGCATACATATTTCATAAACTAATTGTAACCTGACAATATGAATGTAACTTGCTTGGCAAGAATTATGTCCACTGAAGCTGTAATATATACGTCAAGTTTAAACAGTGTGGTAACTGTCGTAACCGGCCGAATTCACACACAGGTCCATCATTTTCAGTGTGCGGACGACAACACTTTTTCGTAAAAAAACACGTTTCTATGAACACTTCGGTCTTGCTCTGTTGCGGCAACTTGCAGTACACCAAATTATGGCAGGATCCTGCTGCTTCATTTATCAGGGTAGACGTCATTTCACTCAATGGAGATGTTACTATCTCTAACTAAGAGTTCAGAAATTTTCCATCATCTCAGATTAAGAAACCCACAGTTTTTCATGAATTGAAATTGTCTCTGATAAATTGGGAAAACTTTCTCTGGTAAGCCTGTTAGACAACCATGAACCAAGGGACTCAGACCAGCTAGTTCCTTCGTCTTCAGAGCAAGCGACATTACGAAATGAAGGCACTGGTCATACATAAAAAGCCGGTATATATTTACTAATCAACATGGCGCAAAAACACAGAACCCCTATTAGCACAGCTCTGCAAGTATAAATTCTTTGTTGTGGTAGTGAGTTCTACTTGGATAAGAGTGTAATCACGGAATAAATCTCTTGGTAGATCCTAATAGAGTAAAATCAAAATAAATTGACATTACAACTCTGAAAGTTGTTATTTACTCGTATTTATTCGCTGCAGTTTATTCAATTAAGCTGCAGGTGTTATAAGAATGCGAAAAACATTATATGTAATAATTTCAGCAGCTGCTTCTCTGTACTTTCAACTACTTGTCTTCCAATTCGGTCACAGTCCGCTGTGCGTGTCCATGTTTCATAGAGATGTATGAATTGTAAATTTTATGTGACCTTACATCTCATTCAATATAGGTGAGTAAATTCTCTGTTCCTAATTATAAACCCGTATTTTCTCTTTCTGTTACAACCGAGAAATTTCTCGTAAGGAAGTCTTATTAAAGATGCTTCAAAAGAAAAAATCACTTGCACGTAATAGAATTCTTCACAAAATTTATTATGGACTTGTCTACACAAATAAATAAAAAAGTAAACAATTAATAAATATTACTCTGAAGTTTTAAATAAATAAAGCATAGATCCTTGACACTCAGTATCGAGACAGTAAATCCATTCAAACCAGTGAGAACTTACCAGTGGATAATAAAAAATATGACAGAAAATTGGTGTCTTAAATTTTCGAGAAACTTGAAAGGAATGTCACTCTTATTTATGGGTTAGGTATCAGACATCAATGTCTAAAAAATTCTATGATAAATAAAATTGAATTTCTTCTGTTATATGAGGGCAAATGTAAAGTATTATATAGGTCAAAAACCTAAATTTGTGGTTAATAACGTCTAGCTTCTGATATAGATAAGTTGTATGTTTTTAATCTTTCAATAGTAGGATCATTTATTTGAAATTTATTTGTGTTATTTCCTTGTCAATCGAAACACGGGTAATGTTTTCAGTTTAGGAGTTATATATAATGAGCTTTGTGTGGCTATTAAATACGGCTTGAAAGCTCTATAGGAATAAGAGATCTTCTGAAAAGAGATTACGCTGTATTCGAAACTAGTTTCTTTGCGCATTTCTGATCTCACTTGGCGGTAAAAGCAAAGAAGAGGCGAGTTAATATTTTGCTCCATTACGTAATTAAATGAGACCAGTTGTAATCATTTGATTCGAAGATGTGTTGTGCAGAGCCTACAGGAGTGATGAAGACAGAGCACGTGTGAAGCGGCCTACTTCAATTTTGAGTGAACTACAAAAATAAATCTCTCAAATGCTTTACTTGTGATTTTTTTCAAAATTAATTAAGCATAATATGACTTTGCCGAACCAAAATTATTAATCTAATCCACTATATTTGTTCATCAGACTGAGGATTTCGGTGTGAGAATAATACTCTATATATGAACGTGAGAAGTGTTCTGTTCGCCTTTCCGCCTAGAAACCTGCTACTCTCAAGGAGATAATTCAAAGAATTCTCCGTTCCTTCAGGTAAACTACGGCATGTTGTACCTTGTTTAGGTACTCCCGTTTTCAAACTCTACACGTTATCATTCATTATTTATTCACTTCAGTCATCAATTATAAGCACTGGCAATTCCTGGGTGTCTTTCGTTAAGTACGAGTAATTTCAAACAAATAAAGATTCAAAATTTTCCAGAATACGATGACGAGCGGCTTGGTGAAATGATACAGACATTTCACAGACGCCTGCCGCCGGCACAATTACGGTCGAAGTAATCGCCAAGCATGAGGCAACAAGACTCCCAAAACACCGGTAAAACGGCTGTGAAAACCTAAAATCTGTCATTATAAGTAAATATATCCATATATGCATAGTAATATATACGTAAATTCACGCATGCATACATATATACACATATGCGTAGGTACATACATACATACATAATACATACATACATATATACATACATACATACATACAAACATACATACATACATACATACATACATACATACATACATACATACATATATAAATATTAATGCACAGGTAACGTCAGTTTTTACGTCTTCCATTTGCAGTCCGCTGTTTTCTGAAGGATATTTTCCTATTGGAACAACGAGGTAATACTTTATTAGATATTTATTTACAAAATATCAAGTACAATCAAATAGAAAGAATCTTAAGACAGTCATAAGTTATTCTTTATTTTAGATACAGATTTCTAAACATTGCGTTGTTCACATACGTAGATTTATCAAAACTGACAATGAAACATACTATCTGGAAATGTAATTAATATATCCAAAACTACATTTCACACTAAGGAGAAAGGAATAATAAAGTAGGTTCTATAGACCTAACCATCATTGGAAGTATACAGCTTAGAAGAGTACGACAGATGTACAAACGCACCATTACCAACCGTGTCTTTTGTAACATATCGTGTCATTGTAAGGAAAATTATGTGTTTGTATGTATGTATTATGTATTAATACGTAGAATAATTTACATATTCAATGGCATATGAAAAAATAATATGAGGAGATCATATCATTAAATTATTACAGAATATAAAGTGTGAATGATATATTGTTTAAAATGGAGTTAACAAAAGAGTTAGAAAAGAAAAGCACTCGAAGAAAAGCAGTAAGCTGGCTCACATGTAAAAGGAAAAATAAGAGTTGAACATCTTTGTGTGTGTAAAAATTGGTACGGTATAAAGCAAAGCTATTTGATTACACAAACATAAATATAATGTCGAAAATTTCGAATGTCATTCGCCAGCCATACGAAAAATTATTCATCGCACAGATCTGATCCATATTCACAAAGTGGAATACGTTTACTTAAATGTAAAGACTGTGAAACTTATGAGTAGAGCACACAGGAAGAACGTCTAAAGTACGGGATGGAGAACACATAAAGGCAGTAAGATCAAATAGATACCACGTAAAATATGTATAGTAAAGTGTAGAAGTCGGATATACAAATGGTCACATAGAACAAAGATATTATGCCAGTCTTACTCTGAAATATAAAATGTGAATTTATATAAAATATAAAAATATCATATATATTTTAAGACTCAGCAAACAGGACGTAAGTTAAAAGAAAGTTCTGCTGAAATAAACAGCCCAGCGTTTGAAGTTTCATACAGTCAATAAGACAAAGGGAATAATCACTCCCGTAGATTTGTAAAAATCCCCCCACCACTGCACACATTTGTTCCCTTACAACTATCAAATATCTAGACCACAAATTTTAATAGTAAACAAGAAAAATTAGTAGTCAAGCAACTCTTACTGGGGCAACAAACTTTCCCAAAAGAGCAGCAGAGAGCTAAGCTGTTGACAATCGACGGAAAATCATAAACACAACAAAAGAAAATGCATGTAAAAGTTGAGTAATAAAAGAGTAAATACCAATAATTAAGAACAACATTTGAAAAATAATTATACCCCAGATTCTAAGAAAATCGCTAATATACCTGATAGCCCATAATTGAAAAGAAGTAAATATAATTTTTATTGTTGTACCGTGCATTTTGATAACATCAAGATTCCTTTCAACAACAAATGCATTCTTTATTAAACACATAAAATGTTAAAACTTATAGTTAAAATATCTTTTTGCTCCTACATATTTCGGTGCAATTGGACAGAAACATGTAGGAGGAAAAAGAGATTTTAACTGTACGTTTTAACATTTTATATGTTTAATAAACGAGTGCATTTGTTGGTGAAAGGAATCTTGAAGTAAATATTAATTTAAATCGGGAATAACGGAATTGAAGCTAACCAAGAGCAACCTTTCGATTTCTTCCTTCTGTTACTGAAAAATTTAAAATTCTTTGATCCTCACAATTCCGAAAACTGTTAATTATTTAATAGAAAAAAAAATGTGCGAGAACATGAAACTGTGATTATAATACATTATTTTGTGCCCTGCTTTCAGCGTCGACTGTAAAAAAGGACGCAGGATGTAGGTTGTCAATGTAGTTTTACGTAATGCAATAGCAGCTAAGAACAGAAAGTGTTTGTGTATGTAGTGAGAAGAAATATGGAGGACACATTTGTAAATCTTGTCCGTATCTATCAACCGAAATGGAGAAATTGCTTCAAGCACCAGAGGCATCGTGTGTTTTTATGTCTTAAATCGGTAAACCATGGCTTGAATCTCTGTCACAAATAAGAAAAACTGAAAATGTAATCTAGACGGATCACTTCTGTGTTTATCTTCACCAAACCAATATCAAAGTCCAAAGTTAGTGGAATTTAGTTCGCGTTTTGCTTAGGTATCTTAGCAAAAGGAACAGGAGATTCTTTCACAAATATGAAAATTAAACCCAAAAATTGGTGCAGAACTCTTTAGCTTCATCTACGTTGGCAATTCTTGCTTTAGTTTGGTGAATGTCATACGGCATTGCTGATGTAATATAGTACGAATTTTGCAAAACGCGAGAAGAAAGGGGCAAAGAAAAGAGTATTTTTAGGTGTGGTGCCTAATGACACTCTGAATTGCTAAGTACATACAGTGTCAGTAACAGATGACTAAATGGGTACGGAGAATTGGTGGAATGACGCCGAAAAGAAAGA
>JGI24700J35501_10929866_pt1 | contig 10423 bp, 8 predicted proteins | sample TergutTh196P1_FD_35501 | JGI IMG/M metagenome (IMG submission 35501) | reverse complement strand
CTTGACCAGGGTATAATCAGTCACAGCATTCACACATTATTACTGCAAACAACTTGTAAGAAAAACTATTTCTATGACTGATCAAAAGTTGCTTCATGTTGCAATATCTGTGAAGGTAATGTTTTGGAAACATCACCTCAATCATGGTTCTTTTTCACACTTTCGTAATGAACTGTTGTCAGAAATATGCATTTAATTGAAATAAAACCAATTACAGTGAAGATGCAGAATTTATCACAGGAAAAGATGACTGGAGTCAGCTAAGAGCAGGTTTATTATTTCCAGAATATGTATAATGTGAAAGTGTTATGTAATGTTAGAGGTGCAGACCCTTAAACTAACGATGGGTGAAATGTTTACACCTGATGCATCTGAGGTAGAGGAGGAAGATGATAGTGAAAAAAGGGGAACCTCCAGCAACTTTTTGACAGCACTGGAGGACACAGACACTACGATGAAATACCTGGTAGTGTGATGTCATTGATAACACAACAGCTGTCCTCAACAGTATTCAGAACAAAGTGTACAGAGTTCAGTACAAAGTGAGAAGCGGCAAAGTGCTTTGATGGACATGTGGAAGAAGTGAACTAGGTTAAATTTTTAATGTAATACAATATTAATTTAGGTTATTTAATGTCAGTAGCTATGTAAATTTTCAATTCTTTGATTTTACATTCATTTTAAGTGGTCCCTTCAGAAATGTTTACAATCCAAGTTTCACTGTACACTGTTTCAGTTCAGTTAGGTGGATCATCCTGTTACTGTCACAGTCTTGACGTGTTTCCCCATTGCATATTGTATTCATCATCACAGCTTGTATGTTACACAACAGTGTTCTTAATTGTGACTGTGAAAAATTTTCACGTATATTACTCCTGTACCCATTTATTTCCACTCTAAGAATGATACGTATTTAACTGCTCCAGCAGCACAGAATTTTGTTAATAAATCCATGGTTTTTTCAAGCTCTCAAATTCTTGGGCTGCCTTCCATTTATTACGTCCTTGCATCCCTGCAGCTTTTTTAACCTGCTTGTTCACTCCCTTTTAGTCCACAGTGTAAAGATTTAATTTGAAAGCTTACAGTCCTTAAAAATGTTGTTGCCTGTTTACCAGTCAACATAGCATAACTTCCGAGAATACTTGATTTCGGAAACACCACTGTGAGAACCTTCAATCTTGCATGGTCAATTCTCATTACCATCCTGTGCAATGTATTATTTGTTGTCTCTGCATGGAGAGCTAACTCAGAATCACTGAAAATGAGTGCCACATTTATTATGTGGCAGTGTTACTGAATTGTAAATTTAGGGGAACTATTTTATTGAAAATACCTGGTCTACATTACAGGAATTGCCAAGTATGCAGGCACTGCGTACACATCACCAGAAAGATCACAATCAAGCTCCTCGGTTTATGTGTGCTCAGTGCTCAAAGGTTTACACTAAGTACTATGGTTTTGTGAGTCATGTGCGACGGCATCGCAACCATATGAAATTTTGGTATGTTCTTTTATGCTATTAAATTCTGGAGCAATATCACATGTATCAGGACACATAAGAATCCCTTAAAACATGGCATTAACTTGCAGCATATATATTAATGTTCATCAGTTATTTATGGAAGATGAACTGCAGAAAGCCATGAAAATTTTTCATAATTATTTTTGCATGTTGAAGTATTTTTGTATGGACCTTTCCTTAACCCTTCAATGTGGAGCATCGAGTACACTCGCGTGCGATACTCATCATATGCTGTGGAGCACTGAGTACAATCTTAATGTGCACATAAAATGTTAGTGCCCTTAAATACTGTTCCTGCATTGTGCTATGGATGAGGATTTAAATGCCCCAGCATTGAAGGGTTAATAAGTGACACTCACTTTCTCAGCTGACAGTTTTCCATTCCCAGTCACTAAGTGTCTGGTTATGAGCTGGATGGCTGTGATTCAGTTTCTCACAGGGACAGAGATTTTTGTTGTTACCACTATGTACAGGCCAACTCTGAGGTCCACACACTTTCCTGTTCATTGTTGTATCTTTATCTGGGGGCACACAACCAAAGCACTATGTACCTGCATCAAACAATGAAACCTAGAATGCTGGGACCTTTGCCTCCATGTCTCCAACAGAACTTTATAGCATGGTACTTAGGCACAGAAGCAACTGTACACTCACTGTCAACCTTGCCCAGTTTTTATGTATAATGATACCCTCTATTTAAGTATTTATAAACATGAACTTCAAGTTTTTATGTACTGATTTTAGAATTAAAAATTCAGAAATCAGTGATAATTGTATCATTTCAGCTGTGAAGAGTGTGGAAAATGTTTTTCTAACAAAAAGGTTTTGGAGTCTCATCGTGCCACACATTCAGATGCACGTCCATTTGTATGCTCAGAATGTGGGAAGACCTTTCGCCAGCAGAGTGCACTCTACGTTCACAACCGATCCCATCAGCCTGACGATGTAAAAAACAAATACCCCTGTGATCAGTGTGACAAGCGGTGAGTAGGATGTGAATTACAGTGGAAGTCTTGTTATAATGAGAATTCTTAACAGCATGGACAATTTATGCTACAATGTATAGTTGTGAAAGGTAGATGCACCTGGTAATATGTAAGACTCAAAAAATCAAAGGGCCAGTTTGTTTTGTTACCTCCTGGCAACCAGTGAAAACATGGGACTCTGTAAGGCAATTAGGAGTTATTTTGTAATGCTTGAAACAAATTTTTGTGTAAATGATATTGTCAGATGTAAATATAATAATTTTAAATATTCTTACTGAACATGACTGTAGAAACCATCAGTGTATGGTATTAAACCATTAAACATACATGGCAGCTTATGGTTGAGCATGACACTGACCTGAAGCATTTCTACTTTGCTTCTAATTCCTGTGGAACATGGTTACCATAGCAAACAAATGTCATGACAGTTATTACTACCAAAACATATAGCTATGTAAGATCACCACCTGACTGTTGTGATCAAGCCTGTATGTGCCACGATATTCTGCTCTCTTCCTGTGAGTAACAACATGCAGTGCTGCTGCTGCTGCTGCTTTGCAAGTACAAACAATTAGGGGCTGGTGGAGGTGGACACACCTACATTTACGGACCTTCCCCAAAAGATTCACAACTTACAGTGTATACAAAATATTAGTGCTGTTCTAATATTTCAGATGCTGATTTATACAGTGCTGTAATGTTGCTGATGATATGGTATTTTTACAGGTTTTCAACAAAACCAAACTTAGTTACACATAAACGAATCCACACAGGGATTCGAAATTTTACATGTGACCAGTGTGGCAAGAGTTTTATCCAAAAGGGTAATCTAGATGCTCACTTGCTCACACACTCATCAGATAAACCCCATTCCTGTCCTATATGTAACAAAGGGTGAGTACAAAAATTCAGTATGCTATAGTTTATTTAATACCTTAAATGAAAATTCTGGTCACCTGTGATATGACACACTGTGGAATGGTTTTGGAGGGGTCTGATGCCCCCATCTTTAAGATAGTCCAAGCTCCCCTTTTGGACTGCCCTGAAGATGGAAGCAGCCAGCTCTCTGAGACTTTGGTACCTATATACCAAAACCAGAACATCCAAATCTTTAATACCACTGTCAGAACTTGAGATCTTGCACCTTAAGTGGATTGTACATGGCACATGAGGCATGTTCATAATTTTTAGCCTTTCATATGTTCTTTGCATCTTCCTTACTAAACTGTTTCGGCCTACATGAGAGTCTGCTGGGTGTTATCTCCTCCAGCTGGTTCTTAAATCATCACTACACTACATTACAGAGCAGTATTTTATGGCTGCGTAGTAGCCTCTTGGTATGCTGTTCAGTATTTTGCCATATTGTATAAAATGTCAAACAGAATTTTATGACTGCTTTCCCAGTGACACACATCATATCCAAGAAGGCAAGAATTTTCAGAGTTTAATGAACTTTTGTGGAAAAACCATGCCGTATCTACCTTATGTAACACTCGTGCCTAAGAACATAGCACCCTGGTGACATTACAGTGACTGGTTTCCATGGTTACGATGGAGCTGGATATCTGAGTAATGTCACAGCCACCAGTTTTCATGGTTATGATGTATCACCCATCTGTAATTAAAAAAAAGAAATGTAATTTGAGTGTTTATGCTTTTTCATATTATTTGAGTGATTAACCCTTATCCTGCTAACGTGGAGAATATGGTGAGCTCCTAATAATGCCAGCAAATGGAAGATGGGATTTAATGCGGCATTTAACGGGTTAATGTTCCTCAAAATAGGAAGTAGTGATGATAACAAGCTGGAAGCCTTCGATGAGACAGACAATTTGGTGGTCTTTATCGTCATCTGTGTTTGTTGGTCTATGATTGATCAATATTTCTTATTGTATTGTGGATAAAAATATTTATTAACCTTTATTTTCCAGTAAATTCTTGATAAATAAACACACTAGTATGTATATGTAATTACCACCATCTCCCTGCTCAACAGAAACAAATAATGATAATGGAAAAATGTCACATACAAAAGTCACTTATTACTCGAAGAAAAGCTTAGGGATGTTAGTAATGTTACTGTTACATGCATGGGTTTGAGACCAAATTAGTTACTTTCCCCAGTGCAGTATACATTTCCTGTGAAAGATGGGGAAATCCAAATGATGGCAATTGCTAAAATATGTGAAAAACCCAAAGTGGCACCATCACTAGATATGGGGAAAAGACAAACTAGTTTGATGAAACAGCTGGCAAGTTAAGAAATGCATTATCTAGTTATTGTTATTGCATTTTGTCATCTTAAATTCTCTCTTCCCCCCCCCAGTGATGCTGGGTTTTAAATTCTGTCTGCTGTCCAGACAGCAGAGTTTTTAAATTTAAAGCACCCTAAAATGCACTGACTTGGTACAGTGCGCAGAGGCTGCTCTGAGGAATTAATACATCCCTACAGTGCATAGAGAATGAAACTGTATAAAATAAATGGTTTTCTTACACTTCCATTAATAAAGATTATTAGATAAACTTGGGATTTTTCAGTCCTCTCTGATAATAAAATCATTTGTACATTAAAGACAGGTATAGTTAATTGGCTGTTATTTATGAGTTGTTACTCTGAATGCAGGTTTAAGACTCCACTTCAGTTGCGGAAACACCAGACAGTACACACGGGTGCCAAGCCGCACCAGTGTGATGTGTGTGGACGTCAGTTCCGTGAACGGGGCACATTGAGGGAGCACCATCGTATCCATACTGGTGCAATGCCTTTTACTTGCGAGTTCTGTGGTAAAAATTTCCGCTTCAAGGGTATACTTACGGTGAGTTTATAGCATTCTCTGGTCCCAAAGATTCCACTTTTCACTTATGCTAATTACATGTGGAGAGGTGGGCACCTAAGTTTACATCAGAGTCCATGCTTGTAAATGGGTGCAAATACCATCATATATTTGTCTCCCCCACTAACATTTTATTAGCATACCTAATTTTCGAGAAATGTCATTTGAAGCCACTGCACCATTTTACTTCTTATTTCCGTAAATGGTAACATTAAAGGTAAAGATGGCCTTCAGTGGCAAGGTGTTCATACAAGACTTAGAGGAAGGTGTTCACCTGTTTAAAACATTGCAACAGGAAATGAACAGACAAAATGGTGGTTTCATAGGATACTTTCTTTTCTAAATAAAGGAAAGCAGCCTAAGAATAGAGTTGCCGTAAACAGTTAGTTACACCGTTAGTAACAAATAAGACACATGCTGAAGGCAACATAGTTTGGACAGCATTACCTGTGTCTTAAATTAACACGTTGAGTACTGTTACAGAAATCACCCATGCATGTGTATCACAAGTGAAGTATAAAATGTGCGGGATGTTTTACAGACACATCGCCGTCAACATACTGGAGAAAGACCATACTCTTGCTTAGAATGCCAACATCACTTCACCAATTGGCCGAACTACAATAAGCACATGAAACGTCGGCATGGCATAAACACAAGCCACCAACCAGATCCTAATAAAATAGCAGCGGCAGCAGCTGCTGCAGCAGCTGAGGCAGTGGCTGCAGCAAATAACAGCCCTATTTCATCTGTTGTGTCTGCTACTGTAGCAACTCACAATATCTATGTAAATCAGGGTTCAAATCCAGGACATGATGAACAACATCTAATGAACCGTAGTGATCGTGGAGTGCAGTTTTATAACCCAGCCCCTGCTCCTTCATATACAGCAGCTCCTATACCTGCAGGAACAATGTTAGGGTTTTACAATATACCTCAGTTACAAAGTATGGACACAGCTACAATTGAAATGCTACATTCTGTGCAGCAAAGGTAACTTGTCAGATACTTGAAACCCTGTTACAGGAAATGGAAATTAATGAACAAGAAAGGTTGTGGACTTGTACTGGAAGTTGGGTATTAAGAACACAAGTATTAGAATGTAAATACATTTTGCAAATAAATCCATTCCATAATTTCTCACATTTGGAGTGAAAAATTCAACAGCTGCTAAGTTATTACTGTAGTATGAACACACTTTAGTGATATAGATATTTTGGACGCGTTCGTAATCTAGGTGTATTCTTATACCCCGCTCTTACTGCTAGCATGTAGAGACATTAATGATGATGCAGTTTTAAAAACTGCACGGATCTGCATGGATCTTATACCTTCTTTACCTCAACTGATTTAATTCCACATGTGCAAATAAGTCTGCCATCCTGTACAATATAATAAATTTTATTTTTAGTCGCCATGACCTGACACTTCGTTGTGCACCCTTCCAAAGGCACAGTCACACGGAATTTGTGGATGATGAAACTTCCACAGCGTAGTTAATGAGAGTTCTCCCACTTATGAAATTATAATTGTACATTACTCATTAAAACTACTTAATTTGATAGCTGGCAGCACTGTTATTACCTTGCTAGTACTTCAAATTCAGAAGTTTCTGCAAGTAACATGTATTTGTAGTGTGTATTTGCTCCTCTGTTTGTAGTGCAGCTTGTACAGTATTATATAATTCATACTTCTATTATTACTTTGTCTTGCATTCCAAAGTCATTGAGTATAATTAGGCTATTAGATACACCCCTCCCACCTACAGGGGACCAAACTCTAAATTCATACTGCTGGAAAAATGTCCAATCCTATAAGGTATTTAAACTACAGTCATCTTGTACTTGGAATTATATAGGGGTTGTCTGATCAAAATGCAGACTGTATGCAACCACAGAGTTTGGGGAAATAAGCAAAGTGTATGCACTGCATAGCATGATGACCCCATTATTTGACATATGCTCGATGGTTGCTGAGACAGGAATCCCACAGTTTCACGAAGAATGAATAACAGTACAATACATATAACCTGCCAATACAAGTCTGCTTATTTATCAAAAACCTTTATATATTTCTCCACTATATTGTACTTTCACATCATACTCTATGTTCCAGTCAATAGATACAAGTTTAAAACATGTAACATTTCATGCAGTGAAGTTGTTATCTACAGACTGAAGCATATAGTATTGCTTCCAGGATCTGATGCCATATTGTTTGGTACATGACATCATCACAAAAGACTATAATCGAAATCAGCAGTCTCAAACTTGTGGCCTGCCATTTGACTTTATATGGCCCTCTCACAGATCTTACTCCAGTTACAGAATGCGGTCTGGCTCAATGTCACAAAACTTTTTATTTAAAGTGTTTTTCATCATGGACATGAAGGGTCAAAAAGGTTTGATGTCCCTGGATCTTAACATACAACAAATGTCAACAGATACAACATGGCAGTAAAGTTTGAAATTCAATAATTATAACACATTTTTATTTTGCTTTTAAAATGGTGTGTGGTTTGTTTTATATTTCAAAATTATCTGTTTGGCCCATGTATGTAGGTGAGTCAAATGAAAACCTTAAATATTTTTATCTCGTAATTTATTGAACACAAAAGGTACACAATGACTTAATTTTTCTATGTAGTCTCCACTGCGTACCATACAAGTGTTCCAGTGCTTAGGAAGTGCATGGATACCTCTAGATATAGGAAGTGCATGGATACCTCTAGATAGAAAGTCTTTTGGCTGAGAGTGCAGCCACTCATGCACCACCTGCTGCACCTCTTCGTCGGACCTGAAAAGAGTTGCCTCCCATCGCCTCTTTGAGCGGTCCAAAGACATGAAAGTCACTGGGGGCGAGGTCTGGCGAGTACAGCGGATGTGGAAGACACTCGAAGGACAGATCTTGGATTGTTGCAACAAAACACGTGTACTCAGAAGTCTGCGCCATTTGAACTTGATTGCAGGATGCAGATGATTCTTTAGGAGATCTGCATACATTGCACTGTCCACAGTGTCCCCCCTGGGCATGTAGTGCTCCAAGAATACCCCTCGTTCATCCCAAAAGAGAGTCAGTATAACCTTTCCCGCAGATGGTTGTGTGCCTGACCAGGTTGAGGAGAGTCTGTTACAGAACTATTGCCGTTCATGAACTTCCTAGTCCACTTGTACACTTGCTGTAGTGACAGACATGCATGACCATACTGAACTTTCATTCATCGATGAATTTCGATGGGTTTCACCCCTTCACTAATTAAAAAACGGATGACAGAATGCTGTTCTTCGTTGGTGTATGTTGCAAGCGGGGCCGCCATCTTTACACTACTACTGCGCCGTCGTATTGCATTCCTGCATCTTCCTACCACATGTTGGCCACTCTTCAAGCCATGAGTATCACTGTTGTCAACTTACAAGACAATTGAATTGTGTTTAAAATTTTTATCGCACTTTTAAGGTTTTCATTTGACACTCCCTCGTATTATTTCAGTTCGAGACCCATGATGTAAATACTGCCAGTAGAACCTCAGAATTCATGTCATATAACAGCTTTAAAACCCACACAAATGGTATTATCATTCACATTCTTTGTGCCAATGTTTTTTGGCATTACTACATGTTACCACAGAAACTGACATAATGCAAATCATGCTCAGTAACTAATTAATGCACAATTCCACTTCAATCTCTCATGCATGTAACTGGTTTTGGTGACAAACTGCAAAATCATGTGGACATTTCTAAAGTATTGTAATTTATGGTTGAGTATTCAAACATTTTGTATCACACCTTTTTGAGGTGTTCAAATTACATCAGGTGCACAGACATAGATTTACAAGTATCGTGTCCCTGAGTTTAGGAAAATATGGCCTTCATGCATGTAGGTGCAACTGGTGACATGGCTGGTTGTTGCTATTCATATCTGAGTCACTGAATGGACAGTCACTGGTTAGTTGTCTCTTATTACATGTGGAGCTCAGATGGTCTGAGCCCACTTGCCAAATGCATTCACTAGAACAATGTGTGTTCACTTGCCACACCTTCTGCAAAGTTTGCATCATAGAAAAAATGTTGCCAGAGCTTTGTAAAATATGTCCCTTGTCAAGAGCATCGTGTAAAAGAACAATATGCATAATGCTGTAGTGGAAAAATTTCAGACAGGTTCAAGGCTGTACATAAAGACAATGCAAGAATTTGCTTTGATCTCAGATGAGGTGTGGTTTACATTAAATATGAACATAAACAGCCAAAATAACACTGGTTTGTGCAGTTCCTTTTACATGACCAAGTCAGTCTGGTGTGCAGTGAGTCTGCACAAAATCATAGGGCTCAAACTGGTCCAAGAAAAACATCCTGGCCACTATGTTCAATTAATTTTGGTACAATACTTCATGGAATTAACAGAAGAGAAAATGTAAAGCAGTCCACTTTCTTCATAAGAACTGAAAGAGAAAATGTTGGTATTTCAAGATAAGCCCTGTCATGTGTTGAGAAGTACCTGCCAAAGGTGCAAGGCCTGCTAGAAGCTGAAGATTGGCACTTTGAGCCTCTCCTATAAAATGTGGTCAGCTGAGTTACATGGGTAGACATGGATTCTTAAATACCCAGTAGATGCAGGCTTACTATTAATGTTTCTGTGACATATGCCATGCTCTGGGGCACAATAAAAAATTCTCAATGTATACAAATATGTAGATATGAGCCCAAATAGTAACAAGCTGTATGTATGCCAGAAACTCTTTAATAGCTAAGAAGGTAAAACTGCTCTTAAGCGGGACTTCAACATCTTCCAAACTGAAGGTATAAATTTGCCACAAAATATAATGGGATTCTTCTAAAAATATAGTTTATGTTGCAGTGAGAAGTAAATGCAATTACCTCTTGGGGCTGTCAAAATGCATGTGCTATAATGGAGTTTTTAGGTAGATGACCAAAAAGATTTTACAAGTACACAGGACACATTTAACAGGTGTGTTTGGCATGCAAACATCCATACTCCTTATACATATGAGAAAAGAAAATTCAGCTGATGCAGAAAGGAGAGGTAATAACCTGTAACTGACATAAAAATGGTTCAGTGGA
>JGI24700J35501_10929867_pt1 | contig 10425 bp, 8 predicted proteins | sample TergutTh196P1_FD_35501 | JGI IMG/M metagenome (IMG submission 35501) | reverse complement strand
GACCGAGGACGGTTGCCCCTACAAAACGCCGACCGTAGGGGCGACCGTCCTCGGTCGCCCGTTATTTTCATTCGGTCGCCTGTTGTTTTCATTCGGTTGCCCGTTGTTTTCATTCGGTCGCCCGTTATTTTCATTTGGTCGCCCGTTGTTTTCATTCAGTCAGCCCGTTTCACATCATTTCAATAAAAAAACACACAAGCGGGGCTAAAATTATTCGCCCCAACATCGCAAAATCTACTTGACAAACAGAATACTTTTGTGTAAAATTTAGCATATAAAAAATATTTTCAAGGAGGATTTTACCATGAGTACATTCGATTCAAACAAGGTTAGAGCGGATATAGCCGATCTCAAAAACAAAAGAAGTACGTTACTGCTTTCAATACAAAACGACATAGACAATATTGCCGCTAAAAAGCACGACGATTTTGCCGCCATTGGCGAACGAGCCTACACACTAGCACGTATCGAGGGATCGGATAGCTTGGCAACCTTAGATTTAGCTTTTGCAAACATCGACAACCTAAACACACAACTAGCCGCAAAAGAACAAAAAAAGCTAGAAATATCCGCCCGCTACGACGAGGAAATTGAAATTTTAGAAAAACTTATCCCGCCAGAACCAGTACAGCCCGCCGCCGCCACCGCCCAAGCCTTTTGCCCATCTTGCGGCAAATTGTACAGGCCTGGCGAAGACTTTTTTTGCATGGGCTGTGGTACAAAATTAACCTAAAACCGTGGGGTTTTTAGCTAGGCTAATGAACATTATCTGCCCACAAGCCACAACGGGCGGACATTTTTATTGAAACATTGGGGATTAGACGAGACAGGCGGACAGGGGACGGACAAACGGGCGACCCGCCTGCCGGACGGGCAGGACGGGGACGTTCGCCCCTACAACAACGCCGATACTGACTAAAATATGGTCAAAACCGAACCTTACCTCCCACGGTTTTAATTTTTTAATCTTTAACAACAAAAGGAGAAGACACATGATTTGTAAATATTGTAACAACCAATTAGCGGAAAACGCTGCTTTTTGCAATAAATGCGGTGCAAAAGTGGAAATAATGCCCGTGCAACCAGCAGTTGCAGAAGTTGCTAATTTTTGCACAGTTTGCGGTACAGATACAAAAGGCGGCAATTTTTGCCCATCTTGTGGTGCGGCGGTAAATTCTGCGTTGCCGCCAGCTTTTGCCGTGCCGCAACGCCCAATAAACCCTAATAATAGGCAACCTTTGCCGATATTTTCTAACAAAAAAGCACTTATTGCTAGTGCCGCTGGGTTAATCACAATTATAATAATTGGCGTGGTGGTTTTTAACATATTAAATACGCCGCTGTTAGTGCTAAACCGTGCCTTAAACAACACAGCCGCCGAAATCCAACAGCGGACTAGTGCATCGCCGCTGTTGGCGGCTAATATGTTGCCCGCTATTTTGGATAACGGCGTAATTTCTGCTAACGTGGCAATGGCGGGCTTTTGGGGCGAGGCTATAAGCCCATCGATGACCCTGCGAACCGACCAACGCAATAACAACCATGCACTAAATTTTACAGTCGGTCAGCAATCAATGGATTTGCACCTAAACCGCCAACGGGTGGCGTTTCGCAACACCAACTTGGACGATAATTTTTATGGCATTACTTTTAGCACTTTCCAAAACGACCTCGCCAGCATTATCCCCGTTTTGGGAATTAACTCTGACGAAGAAAATTTCCTTACGGAACTAATCTCCGCAATAGAAACCAGCATGAACCGCACGCCAACGCAAATGCTGCAACCGTACCAAGATAGTTTTGTTGCAATGTTAATAGCGTTGCCCGTTACATCTGAACGGCAATCGGTGGTTTCTGGCGGGACGCTGGTAAACGCAACTAGGTTGACTTTTACGGTCTCGCAAGAAAATATTACAGCCCTTTTGCACGATTGGCTGGCACTATTTGAAGAGGAACTGGCTTTACAGCCCAATATATCGCAAAACGAGCTGCGAGAATTGCGAAATTTTGTAACCGATACTATCCGCACTTTTGAGCGGGATTTTAACGTTTCTTCCGAGATGGTTTATTATATTCGGAACAACAGGCTGCTAAGGGCGGAATTTGAAGTTAATTTGACCTACCAGTTTGAAACGGCACAAATAGTTAGTGTTGTGGATTTTGGTACTTCCGTGCAATCGCCTTGGCACGTCAACACAACTATAACAAACCTAACACGCAACGAGTCCGTCCAAATTAACGTCGGCTGGGATTTTTCCGAAACGCCCACCCAGTACATAAATACGTTTAACGCTAGTATTAGGGAGGGTAATTTTTTGGAAACAGCCACCGCTACGTTGGCTTGGTCGCCCACCAGCGGCAATTTTGCCTTGTCGCTTAACTCTGGCGGCTCGGCGCAGGATATTTTAACGGGCGTTTTTATGCCAAACAGTGCGGGTAGTGCCTTTGATTTAAGCCTAAACCTTGGCGGAATTTTCGCCTTTTTGGGAGCATCTTCCGTAAATATAACTGCAAGCACCAACGCTAATATCCCAAATATTAATTTTATCAACCTAGACGGTTGGGGCGATAGTGTTTTGGCACGTTCTGGTGTGCCGCTAATGGCGTTTTTTGGGCTTGGAGGAGCAGGAAGTTTAATTCCGTTTTTTTAGGCTACATACGGCGATTTTTAGCTATTTATCAGCATTGGCGATATTAATATTGCCGCTAATGCCGTATATTCCGCATTATTTAGCCATTGCGTTATAGATTTTATATTTTTTGTTGGGCTAATATCGTTGCCAGCACAGTTGTATAGCCAAAATGTGCCGCTAACGTAACGTATCATAATATAATGCACCCGTTTTCCGCCGTCCCAAAATAGCAAAATTGCGGCGGCGGAATTTTTTATTTTTGTGTCTAACAAGGTTGACAAATTTTGGTTGTTTTGCTTTTTTGGCGTAACGGGCAAAAAAGCTATTGTAGCGGGAATATTGGCACGGTGCAAAAAATCCAATATAGCTATGGGATTTGTGCCGAGCAGTCCGCCTAGGTTAAATGCTCCGCTATATTCCAGGGTTTTAATAATATTTGCTATACCAATCCAACTAAAAAAAGGCGGGTCAAGGGCGCGCGCGTCCTTGCGGGGTGTGGGGCAGCACCCCACGGTTTTGAAGTCATTTGAGTATAAACACAACATTGCATTATACAATGCAACTGGCCCGCAACCGTGATTTCCGCCGTTGCCAGCAGCGCCAATTTTAAGATGCCGTTGCGGGGTTTTTCGTTGCCCGTAAATAAAGCCTTTTATAGGCTTGCTTGCTAGGCTGTTTTGCAAAAAACGCCGCTCTATGCCTAGTTTTAGGGGCGGTACGGTTGTTAAAACAACGGTATGCACCGCTTGCATTGTTCTTGTTAGGATTGTGCCTATTAAATCGGCATTGTTTACAATAAAATTTTTCATGGCTTGCTAGAATGGGCGTAAATGGCGGTTAGTGCGTTGTCTAAAGTGGCTATTGCTGTTGCAACATTTTCGGTTGTTATGATTAGTGGCGGCTGTAACGCAATTACGTTGCGGGTTATGCCGTTTCTGCCTAATATAACGCCCTCTGTTTTTGCGGTTTCCAGCACAAAATCCACTTGTTCGGCGGTTTCTAGTTCTACGCCGAGCATTAGCCCTTTGCCACGAACATTTTTTATAATGCCGTGTTTTTTTTGCAGGTTTGCCAATTTCCGCATTAGCAAATCGCCCAAATTTTGGGCTTTTTCCAGCAAATTTTCGGTTTCAATGTATTCCAAAACTGCCAGCGCCGTTGCACAAGATACTGGGTTTCCGCCCAAAGTTGAGGCGGACGGCTTGGTAAATTTATCGGCAATATCCGCCGCCGCCGAAAAACCCGCACATGGTATGCCATTTCCCAACGCTTTGCCGTACGCCACAATATCGGGGACAACGTTGTAATGCTCTATTGCGAACATTTTCCCCGTTCTGGCAAAACCAGTTTGCATTTCGTCCGCTATAAATAGCACGTTGTGCTGTTTTAGCAACGCACTTATCTGCGAAAAAAACCAGTCGGGCGGCGTTATTATACCCGCATTGCCCTGTATTGGCTCGGCGATAAAGGCGGCGAAATCTTGGCTGGTGCGTAAAATGTTTGCCAACTGCTCTACTGCCTTTTCGTAGTTGCTGGTGTCCAAAAAAGTGGCGATGTTTTCGGACGGCAAAAACGGGTCTGTTCGCCACATTGGAATAGCCGTTACGGCACTAGTTAAATAAGTGCGGCCGTGCAAAGAGCCGTTTAACGCAATAAACCTGGATTTTTCGGTTGCCAGCCGTGCCAGCAGCAACGCCCCCTCAACCGCCTCCGTGCCAGAGTTCACAAAAAATGACTTTTTGGCGGCATCTCCTGGCAATATTTGCGACATTTTTTTAGCAAGTTCAACCACAGGCTCTGTTAGGTAAATATTGCACACGTGCTGTAATTTTTCTAGCTGGGATATGGTTCTTTTTAGTATAAACGGGTTGGAATGCCCGCAATTTATAACCGAAACGCCCGCGAAAAAATCCAAATATTTTTTGCCGTTGTTATCGTATAAATATTGCATTTTTCCCGATACAAACACGGGCGGCTCTTTGTAAAAATAGCCCAAACACGGGAGCATATATTCCTTACGCATTTCTAAGATATTGCTCAAAATTAACACCTCTTTTTACTAAGTCAAGTTCAAAACCGTGGGGCGCCCGCCTGACGGCGGTCAGGCTGCCCCACACCCCGCAAGGAGCGCGCCCCTTGACCCGCATTTTTCATTTCAGTCGGTTGACATTTCAACCGCACGGCAATAATCCCTAAAATTATTTACCGATGTAAAAAATTCACGCATCATAATTACCCAATAATAGGGATTTTTCAGTTGTAGCGGTCGCCACGGCGGCTGAATTTTTAGCCCACCTATCAGCATAAAAAACAGAACAACGGGCAAAAGCCACGCAACAGCATACGACTTACTTATTTTATGATATTTTGCGACTGCTGTCAAATCTAACGACATACCAAAAAGTTTCATTAAAAAATCGTACAAAAGTTGCTCATTTAGGGTAAAGTTGCGGCGAGCGATGATGGGTAGTTCGTGGCGGGTAATGCGGCTTATGTATTCGGGTATGTTGAATGTGTTGGCGTAAACGCTGCCGCCCAAATAGCCGATTGCGCCGCTGCCAATGCCAGCGTATTCGTCATAATTTATGACGTATTCGTCCACCAAGTTGTTTTTGTTGGTTTTCAGGTTAAAGCACCATGCTGTGCCGTGGTAATAATTGGGCTGCAACGCCGTAGTTATCATATTGTATAGCAATCTGCCCCGTTGATTGTTTACTGTTCCCATGGCTTTTTTTACGGCTTTTTGGGTGCTGGCGGAAACCATTAGCGGATAATACGTAACTTGGCTAACGTTTAAGCCCTGGATAATCGCTAAATCCTGCTGTAGCGATTCGGCGGTTTGGTTAGGAAAATTGAACATCATATCAACATTAAACGTGGGAAAATAGCCACTAAACTGGGAAATTTTGGCTTGTATAGCTGTGCCGCCGCCATACTTATGAAAACGCCCACTTGCCTGTAAAATAGCATCGTCAAACGATTGCACCCCCACCGATAGCCGATTAACGCCAATTTCTTGCAACGGCGTTAAATGTTCGTGGGTTAGGTGGTTTGGGTTAGTTTCAACGGATATTTCGGCAATATCAAAAACCGATTTTATCAGCGAGATAACCTCCAGCAGTTGCGGCAACAAAATAGTTGGAGTACCGCCGCCAAAATAAGCCGCCCTAAAGTTGTAATTTTGCCGTTTATACAGCAAAATTTCGGCTTTTAACGCATCAAAATAATCTCTCGCCAGCCCCTCATCAAATTCAACCTTATGAAAAGAGCAATAATTGCACAACTGCTCGCAAAACGGGATATGCACATACATCATAAGCGCCCCCGTTTTATCGCAACTATCAGGCAACCTACAATCAGCCTGCGGGTCAAACCGCAAATAATCGCCATTCTTTTTGCGAACGACAAACGCAATAAAATTTTCAATAACTCTTAACAAAAAACCACCCCCTTAATTTTTAAGTGCAAAACCGTGGGCGCTGCCCACACCCGCAAGGAGCGCGCCCCTTGACCCGCTAAGTTTGTTAAGAATGTTAAACGAAAATTGTGCATATTTTTTGAATTTTCGTAGGAGCATTTTGCAAATGGGATATTATCCGCCAGTTGTGGCTTTCGGGCGGATAATATCCGCCCCTACGAGAAAACCACCGCAAATTTAACCATTACATCATAAATTTCCACGAAAACCCATTAAAACTTTTAGCGGGTCAAGGGGCGCGCTCCTTGCGGGTTCTAAGGGCAGCGCCCTTAGCGGGGTGTGGGGCAGCGCCCCACGGTTTTAATCTTTTCACTCACTTTTCATAACTTTTTTGTGATAACTTCGCAATTTTTTTAGCACTAGGTTATGGACAGAATTAACCTCGTAGCGGCCGTTTTTGTCTGGTTTGCCAGCTTTGTGGCCTGTTAGTATTTCAATGCCCTCGTTTATGTGCTTTATTGCGTAAATGCTGAATTTTTCGGCTTTTACTGCTGTTATTACTTCGTCTTTTAGCACTAAATCGCGGATATTTTGGTGCGGGATAATAACACCTTGCGTGCCTGTTAATCCTCGTTTGGCGCATAGGTCAAAAAAGCCCTCGATTTTGTATGTAACGCCGCCAATCGGCTGAATATCGCCAAATTGGTTGATACTGCCTGTTACTGCTATATCTTGGCGTATTGGTAGGTCTGCTAGGCTGGATAACACGGCGTACAACTCGGTGCTAGATGCGGAATCGCCGTCTATTCCGCCGTAATTTTGCTCGAAGCCGATGCGGCACGATAACGTTAGCGGAAAATCCTGGGCGTACGTTTGCCCTAAATAGCCAATTAAAACTTGAATACCCTTATCGTGAATACTGCCCGACATTTCCGCCTCTTTTTCTATGTTGACAATCCCCGATTTTCCCATGTAAGTTGTCGCTGTTATTTTTGACGGCTTAGAAAAGGCGTAATCGCCCGTATCTATTACCGAAAGCCCGTTAATTTGTCCCACTTTTTCGCCAGCGGTGTCTATCATAATGCTGCCGTCTTCTATCATTTCAACTAAATCTTCTTCGTACATATTTAGGCGGTATATTTGGTTTTTTATTGCCGTTTCTATGTGCTTAACCGCTATTTTTGGCGGGTCGGCTGTTTTTTCATTCATGTGCGTTTCTTGTGCAACTAGCACTAATGCCTCGTTGATAATATCCGTTAGCTTGCCAAAACTGGCTGTAATGCGATCTTGCCGTTCGGCTAGACGGGCGGCGTGTTCTATTAAAATTGCCACCGCTTTGGGCGTTATTGCTGATTTTTTTACGGTTTTTGCGTACTCGTTTATAAAATTTGCCACTTGCTGTACGTGCTGCGTTTTTAAGCTGTCGTCAAAATCTACCCTTATTTTGAAAAATTTTTCAAAATAATCGTCAATTTCGCACAGCAAATCGTAGTACCACATATCGCCAATAATGATAATTTTAACGTTTAACGGAACGGGTTCTGGCGTTATTTCCGATATTGTCATGTTGTTATAATCACGAGATGTTTCGGTTTTAATTTTGCCCCGTTTTAGGGCGTTTCGTAGCCCGTCCCAGCCGCCGCGCAAAATATCCTGTGCTTGCAAAATCAAATAACCGCCGTTTGCATCGTGCAACAGCCCAGAGGTAATTTTTGTAAAATCGGTTGACAAATTTCCGTGTTCGTTGTCGTATTCTATTTCGCCTATTAAATTTGTGTAGGTTGGGTTTATGCTGACAACGACGGGCGCGCCGCTGTTGGGTTTATGCTCGGTTAGCAGGTTTATGCGGTATCGGTTGTAAATATCTTCGGCGGGTTTTCGGGGTTGCCACGGTGCATATTGCGGCGCGTTTTCCTCTTCTTCTTGTTCGTCGGAAATAAAATCGGTTATGTTGTCCAAAATATCCTCTTTAACGGCTTTAAGGTAGGATAGCACGGTTGGCTGGTCTGCGTAGGTTGACATTAAAGTTGCCATATAATGCCCCACGGCAAAAAGCCCCGTGGAGTATTCCAGATTGTCAACGTTTTTGCGGATAATTTTTTCCGTTTCTTTTATAAGGTGCATCGCCTCGCTGGATTTTTTTTGGATAGTTTCGGAGTTTTGCGATATTATCTCCCATTGTTCGTGGGTTAGTTCGTCATATTGGTCTTCTGCGAGGGTTTCGCCGTTGATTATTGGCAGAAAGTAAATTCCCATGTTGGTAATTTTTATTGCCAGGCTTTGCTCCTTTGCTTCGGCGGCTATTTTGCGGATAATTTCGTCCTTTTTGCGGTTGTAAATTTTTAGGATAGAATTTTTTTTGGTTTCAAAATCCTTGCTGGCAAAAATTTTTGGCAATTCGTGTTTAATGCGTTGCAAAAAATCCGCCATATATTTTTTTAGCACACGCCCCTCGCCAGCGGGCAAAGTTAGCAATTTTGGGCTTTTAGGGTTAGCAAAGTTGTAAACATACAGCAAATCGGGCGGAGTTGGCTCGGTTTTTGCTTGTTGTTTGGCAAGTTTTTTGGCAAAAGAATTACGCCCAACGCCTGGCTCGCCAGCAACAAAAATATTATAGCCAGCGGATTTTACAGTTAAGCCCAGCGACAACGCTTGTATGGCTCGGTTTTGCCCGATAAGCCCGAAAGGTTGGCTGTTTTTTGGGGTTTTGTCAACCTTAGTTGGCTCGTAAAAATATTTTAGCTGATTCCATTTTAGTTTTATCAAGTTGGTTCTCCTAATTTTTTCTAGTTATGCTGGTTATGGTAGTTATATTAGATATTTCCACATAATTATTGCATCTTCGCGGGGCGTGGTTTTTGTTGCCGCATAATAATTTTTGCGGATTCCCTCCTGCTGAAAGCCGTATTTTTGGTACAATTTTTGGGCTGGGATATTGCTTAGCCGCACTTCTAAAGTTAGCCCCATCATTTCATGGCAAGTTGCCAGCTGTATAAGATGCTCCAGTAATAGCGATGCCACGCCGTTTTTGCGATATTGCGGTGCGGTTGCTATATTTATAATTTGCCCCTCGTTGACAACGTGCCACATACCCGCATATCCGACTATTTCGGCGGATTTTTCTGCAACTATATACATTGCGTGCGGATTGTTCAGTTCTCCCGCCAGTGCCGCCAGCGACCACGGATCGTCAAAAACTGCCGTTTCTATTGCGTGTATTTGCGGAATATGTTCGGGGGTCATTTTGGTTATTTTGATTGTTTCGCATTGGATTATGCCGTTTTTATTATTGTTGCCATTTTCGCCATTTTCGCCATTTTTACTGTTTTCGCCAGATTCACTTTTTTTATCAAACATTGCGTGTATCACGGGATATTTTGCTCACGTTCGGCTTTTTCTCGTTCGGCTTGCGGCTTGCGAATGTACATTAGCGAAAAATTACTTTCGTGATATTGGTCAATATTGGCGGCATTGGCGGCTACAATATATTTTGCACAACGGGCAACGCTTGCGGCGGATATTTTCGCCATAACAACCAAAGATTTCGGCAAAACGCCTGTATTTTCCAAGCCGCCAAGCATATTTGCGATATTAGCACTATCTGCTAAAAACACGACTTTATCGTTAGCGGATATTTTAGTTTTTAGTGCATTAACTATGTCAACCACGGGTTCTGCCATATATTCGCCTATGCGGTTGCCATTGCAATAAAATGCGGAATAAGCCTGTTCGCGCCGTGCGTCTATCATTGGCACAAGCCACAAATTCGCCAAAACATTTTGCATATTCACTAAAGCAATAAAGTTCGCTAAATCCGCCAATTCTGACGAAAAAGCCATTGCATCTAAAGTTGGCACGGCGACAAGCGGTTTATTGGCGGCAAAAGCCAGTCCTTTTGCGGTGGTTGCGGCGATTCGCAAGCCAGTAAACGAGCCAGGCCCGCTAGTGCAAGCAATAAAATCCAAATCTTCCACCGAGCCGCCAACCACCGCAACCACCGATTCAATCATCGGCATAAGCGTTTCGGCGTGTTTTTTGGCGGTACTACTGCTATACTCCGCCAGCACACTATCATTTTCCACAATAGCCACACTCGCCACCTTACCCGATGTTTCTAGTGCTAGTATTTTCATAAAATCTCCTCTAAATCAAGTTCAAAACCGTGGGGCGCCCGCCTGCTGGCGGGCAGGCTGCCCCACCCGTCCGGTAGGCGGGTCGGTCGCCCGTTTGTTCCCAACCAACGGGAGCGTTGCCGTTGGGGGTTTCACCTGTCCGCCGACAGGTGGGCAACGGGCGACCGAGGACGGTCGCCCCTACGGGCGGGATTTGTTGGGGGCACAACGGGCGGATTGGTTGGGGGGCAAACGAGCGACC
>JGI24700J35501_10929868_pt1 | contig 10427 bp, 10 predicted proteins | sample TergutTh196P1_FD_35501 | JGI IMG/M metagenome (IMG submission 35501) | reverse complement strand
AAAAAGAATACCTATCAGCAATGATTTGGAAGCACATGGCAAGCTTTAGCCAATAATTTTTGAGAACTGCAGTCATGTACGAGGGATAAACGGAGGGAGAAAGGATGGAACTAGAAGTAGCATTTTGTATCACATCAGTGGGCACAACAGCTGTCACACAAGTACTAAATCATATGAAGCCAGTATTAATCAGGAATTTAGAATCTGTTTCCCCCGCATGCAACTTATGTCACAGAAAATCTTGAACTGCCAATCTCCATGCTCCAAGCAGTAGCTCCGACTTCCTCAAAATATTTTTCTATATATGGTGGAACTCAACTTGAAATATTAATTCATATCAGAAAACACTTATCCTTCTTAATAGCATACTGTCCCACACTTTCTCTTCCTCCGTCAATTCCCTTAATAATGGTGTCATTACTAATTTAATGTAACAACTGGAATTTGTTTTTCACAAAGATATAGGCCCAATGATTTTGTGTCACCCACTGCACACCAGAGTCAAATAGAGTAACTTAATAAACTGCATGTGAATTTTTGTAACACTGATATGCGTTACTTCGGCTGTTTATGTTCCTGCTTAATGTAAACCATGCCTGACACAAGAAAACACACGTATTAGTAATTTTTGTACAGTATTGAATCTGTTACTGTTGACGTGCGTTATTATTTTTTCCTGTGATTTGGGACATGAAAATACTGGCAGGATAGGTCAGAACTTATGTACATAACTTGCACTGACAATGTACCAACTTAAAATTCTGAATGTTACTGTCACATGAGATATGAAATAAGAAAAAGATTACCTATCAGCAACGATTTGGAAGCAAAAGGAAAGCACTGAATCTGTTACTGTTGATGTGCATAATTTTTTCCCATGATGCACACCGCACAGAAGTATTGCAGATGAACAATCTTTCTGACCTGAATGCATTTCACAAGCACATTAAGACTAACTAATGTCCACATATAATAAAAGATGCCTAACATGTCAATAGCCTACCCAGCAACTCAGTAATCAGTGGTGACAAGAGATAAAGGGCTTCAGCTACAAAGCCCATACACATACAATTAACATTTTCCTGTGTTTGGGGACACAATAAAAGTGAGTGCAGTCAACATCAAACCAAAAAGTGCATCCAGTTCCCTTAAGTTCAACAAGAAACTTACCCCAGTAAGCATAACTGTCAGCTCATGATTGGAATGGTATACCATCCTCAGAACAGTACCACCTTTACACCAGTCATCATCCTCTCTTTCGCCCAACACCTCACTCTCCCTCCTCTGGCCCATCAACCTCCCTGTGAACCCTTGCTGAGGTGCAAGTGATGGTGTGCAGGCAGGTGGTGCGCTCACCACAGGCAGGACTGATCGAGGGCCGACAAAGGTGACACAGACATCATCAGCTTGGGAAAGGTTTTGTGGCAGTATCAGGCTCATGTTCAGTATTGCTCCTTCCCCCACTGGTGACTCTGTTTTGCACATATGACTCCATGCTGAAACATATAAAAGTCTGGTTCCTTAGCTTAGCAACAGGTTCTAATACTGGACCAATGCCATATTACAGCCAAAAGTACTGAACTCAAAAATCACCTATTTCCTCACAGTCACCTTTCATATGCATGCCTGCTTTGATACAAGTATCACAACACAAACTATTTCCATACACTAGTTTATTTCTTCCTATGAATCAATATCCATAAACAAGCTTACCTTTTGTGTAACAAAGGGTAGCTTGTTCACAACACCAACTCTTTCTTCCAATAACTTCTGGGCAGACAATTACAGTGTAATATGGCTCATGAAAGTTACAGTTTTTACATTTTTATATCATTTTGTTACAGTCAGAAAGGGTACATGTTTTGTTTTATTAATCATGTATCAGATGATATATATCACATTTACCCAAACACAAGACCATTCTAATATAAAACGACCCCGCAAAATAGGTCTGCCAAGGGAAAATGTATTTATCCAAATCCAAGACGACCTCTTGATAATAAAATGTATGCTAAGAACAAGCACTTTACTATTAATTTCATACATTAGATACACAAAGCATGTCAGATTCTATCTACCTTTACCAATCAGTGTCACTATCTCCATCTTCACAGTCAGTGCCTTGATCTGCCTCACACTCACTCCTAACATTCCCAACCTCTTAACTGCTTTTCCACAACATATTATCATCAGTCCCATCCATTGCACTGGATACACAGCACTTCTTAAAAATCTTCATCATCACTTCTGGTGAAATGTGCCACTATGTTGGTATGATCCACATTGATTAAATAATACATTTATATTTCTTGGTTTACAAATGTTTTTGAACCCATGCAGAAGATACAGTTTTCTCCACAGATGGTGTTAGTAGTGTTCAGAATTTTAAATACTTGTGTTCTGGATATTTGTGTTGTGTTTGTGGTCTTATCAGTCTGAGTTCATGGCTCCTTTTATGGTTTTTAATTTGTGGATTGGTCCACATTATATTTTTGAGTCCTGTTGTCAGTTTTGAATTTTTCAATAGTCATTTTCCTGTTACTACCCTTGGACTCCATCTGAGAACTGTGTTCTTCTGGGTTATTATGCAGCAAGTAGTGGTAATTTCTTACTGATGTTTCACGAAACACTATTGGTCCCATCCTCAGGGTTCAAGAATCTAAAAGAAAGCCTGTGGCCCTAATATACAGTTTATACAGGGGAGAGTGTGGGCTGTGAAGAGTCTCAGTAGTGTGGTGTCAGCCAATAGGTTTGTTGCAAGTGGTTGGGATAGAGGGCATGAAGGTAGTCAGTGCAACTTGGACAGAGATGCTCTGTGACAGAAGAAATTCTAACCGGTGTGATAGCGAGACACAAGACACTCACATAAGCAAAGTGGGAGGAAGGAAAAGGAAAGAAAGTGCAGTATTGGATTAATAAATGGATAATCTGAAACAAAACAATAGGAGGAGGGACGTCGTAGCCCAATGCTATTGTATGGTAAAAATACCAGGTGCAGAGCGGGGACACACTGGAACCCAAAAGCGGAGTAATGGGCAGGGACAAAGTGACAGAGTAACTAGATTAAAAGACTAGAACAAAGAACAAATAAGTAAAAACCAGTATAACAAATGGTAAAGCAACATAAAACAAGAAAGATGAGGGGGTAAATGTTGTACTGCTGTGCTACTCCACAGTAAAATTACCATGAACAGGGCCCAGAGACGAAGGAACTTAATAATGTGGAATGAATGACATGTAAAAAAACTAAGGGAGGAAGGAGATGAGAACAATGAACCATCAGTAACACTGAAATTCAGAGTGGGGATGTAGTCTGTTGGTACTAAACCAAGGCTTTAAGGGGGGACAGAAGGAGAAGTGTCTGAGTAGAACAAGAAGGGCAAAAAAGGAAATAAAGAAAATGGGGAAAGAAGGAGAGGGAGAATTGGTAAATAATAAAGGAAAGGGAAGGGGAGAAATAAACAACAGTAGAAATGGAAGTGAAACGGGAGGGGTGCGGGGGAGGTGGGGACCACCAATGTAAGGAAAAAGAGTGCGGAAAGCTCTTATGGGCCCAGGCAGGAAGAATATCTGGCAGGGGGTCCTACCGTAGAATGAAGTTGGGAAATAGAAACTGCCATTTCAGTGTGAGGAAACAGGATAGAGGTACGGGCCCCTAAGAGGGCTGTAAGCTAGTCACTGCTAATGAGGGGGCCGTCTACTCTCTCTAAGGACTAGATCAGTTCTCAGGTGCATATCTTAACAAGTAACTGTTTATACAGAGCCCAGTGACTCAGAATAGGTGAATCTAAGACGGTCCAACAGGTTAGGTACTTCTTTGCCCGCAGAGAGAAAAACAGCTGTCTTCCAAAACATCTGTGATGCGTTAAAGAGTTAAGACAATGGACAAATAAAAAAAAAACTATGTCAGTTAACTCTGGTCTCTCGTTTGTGTACATCTAATGATGCAGGCCTTGGTTTGGATCTGCATAGTCCAGTTCAGAGTGATCCAGTTGGTATGGTCCAGTTCAGCATGAATTTCAGACAACCTCACATATTTAAGCAGCAAATCACAGGGGAAGAACCTTGTCTTGTATTCGAGTAAATATGGTACTCAACCATTATCACAACAAATTATTTAACTGGATTAGTGCCAAAAATTGATCATGTTCTAGAAAGCACTACAGTAAAACAAAGAACAAGTAATGCAAAAACAAGTAGCAAATATGGAAAAATGACAGTAAATTTTGCCTTGAATAATTCTGTGATAAAAACTACGCAAACTGTGCCATAATCAAACACTGTACCATTTAACAATGCAGGACATGCAAACTTCTGGAATAACGAGTATAAATGTCAGTGACTGAACCCAAAGCATAAATGCAGTCAGACCAAAAAAAGCAAAAAAATTTATGAAACCATGTATTACAAAGGTCTACTATACAAGCTGACTGACTAAGCACTCGGTATAGCAAACTGACTGAAGAGTTAATCCTTATTCCACCAATCACAAAATTCCATTCTTGTATGATATGGAATGGTTCATGCTAGTAATCAAAAAAGTCCACCAATGTACCCTATCCTGAAATAGCTCGACCCAGGTTAATCCTCACAATCTTTTCCTACAAAGCCTATTTCTTATTCCCCTCTGTTTAACTATGCTCAGTCTCCAAAGTTGCCTTCAAAAGAACAACAAATTGTATTAATTTGTTTATTAAATGTAGCCAAGTTCATTCACTGTTCCAAGAAATGCTTCTACCCTACCAGGGACAGAAACATCTCAGACAGCAGCACACAAGAGCTCTTGTGCCTGAGATTTAGTGTTAGGATAGGCAAACCCTTTACAGATTCATATGGTCACTTGGCAACATAGGAAACCGCCAACACATTTATAAGATGTTGTTTTGAAATGTTTTACATGTTGAGATAAAATCTGTACAAACATTTCTTATAAAAGTGACGAGATTATATATCTTACAAATTTTGTTTGAAACACATTTTTGTTTAAAAATATTGTCTGGATGCCTGTGGTTATGTTTGAAATCTTTCAGTTATCACAGGTCTATAACATAACGGGAATATATGTTAGATAATCTTCAGTTATGGCATTGACATTTAAATACACAAGTGGACACTTTCTTGCCTTCTCTTTCAAACTTTCAGTGTCACACTTTTGATCTGTGTAGCGCATACTGTGTGATATAACACTTGCTTTGCGCACATCATGTCATTATAATCAAGACAACAAATATCAACATGACACAAGGTCACTCTGTATGATTTGCACAGATGTGCCTCCTTTTCCTTTTCTTTTTCCTCTTTGAAAGCAGATGAAATACATCAAACCATACTGAGATCTGATCAGTTTCTTTCCACTATGAAAGGTGCCAGTTACTTTGTTGACTTGTATCACTGTGAAGGTTAAAGTTATCATTTAAAGTGTCACATGCTGCACTGGAACAGAGCCACTCATAACCATGAACTATAAACAGGTCAATCACCTAAAAACTATGCATATCTGAAAATTTTCAGTCAATGCACAATTCTATTAGAATCTGCAACATGTGTGAACCATTGAAACTCAAACCTCCAAGTGGCAGAAATCCTGTTACTGTTGTTAAGTTGTATGGGAGAGAATTGAGTTGATGCACCAAACTAAGGGACGCAGTCACAGCAATTGAGACATTGCCAACAGTATCACTCTGATCCTCATCCACTGATCGACTGCTGTTGCCAGCTGCATCTGGTGTAACACATAAGTCAAAGCTGCTCAGGTGCTTCAGGAATCTGCTCCAGTCCTGAGGAACATCAAAATATTATTTACCACAACAGACACTGTATCACCTTTTTTGCAGGGCAATGTTCTTTACCGTTTTACATCTCTCACTACTATCATATTCATTCACAAGAGTACACGTCACACTCTAGAACAGGTGTAAAACAGTCTTTTCTTATATACTGCTATATACCTTCATATGTTGCTGAATATATTCACTATTAAAAGTCTCAAATGTAGGTCCTTACAAAATCTACATTCAGTGTTAGAAACCCACTAGCTCTAAAGTAAGAAGTTTTTAAGGAAGGTCAAATTCAGACTAGTTAAAAGCAGCTGGAATATCTGGATGACACTAACATTTCCACAATAACTTATCCAGCATGTAAGTTGTACTATCAAATTTCATATACAGCAACTGTGTACCATTCTCAAAATTACCAGAGATAATGCATACAAGAGGTACATGCAGGAAAACTGTAAATTTAGCAATTAAATGTTTACAATAAATAGTGCACATAAAAAAAGGAGAAGAGGAGAACCACTGTATACTAAGACAACAGGCACTTTCTAGAAGGCTGTCTGCATCACATCACATGGTGCTTTACAGCAGCAACCAATATTTTCATTTTATTTACAGACATGTCATTGCAAAATACAAAAATTATCCTCTTGTCTTTGGCAAACTGTATGCAGTCATAAATTATTAGAGCAATAGAAGCCTGACATGAAGCATAATTTATCTGTGTACAGTAGTCAGTTATTTACCTCCAACCTGGCCAATCCACCTCTTCACAGACAGTTAAATGTCTAAAGCACAAACATGTCATTTTAATTTAGACTTTATGCTGCACGTACCATACGATGATCTGCATTTGGGATTGTTTCCGAATGCCTAATGAAGTAAGCAAGAGACAGTGTGGTCAGTGCAAACGCAGTGAGACAAAGTGTGAAAATCACCAAGGGTGGACGGCTCGTAAACCCCTTCAAGTTTCCAAACGGCGATGTGAACCCCATTGTGGAAATATGAGCGCCTTAATTTTCCTGGAATGTAATAAAAGTGTCACTTTATGCATAAAATATATTTGGAATGCATTAACATGAGCATAGCATTCAATAATGCGCCAATATTTACTTACGTTTTTACAAAAACGCATATTGTGGCACCTCGCAATGCCAACCACAAAATACTTTGGTTGACATAGGGGGGTACATTAACATACGGTCTCACACACTTGCTTCCGGAATTCTTATTCCTATAATACCAATTGCTGAACACAAATATGGAGTAGAGGGCTATCGATTGCCAACATTTGTGAATCACGAACAATCTTACCGTCGGCCCCAGAACCACTCTGCCATCTATCAGGAAAGTCATAATAATACGTCAGCTGCGAGCCAAGTACGAACGGCGTATCGGGCGTACCCGTTCTCTGTTGCCATTCCATGATACGACATTCAACAAATTTCCCGAACGTGCTTCAGAAAGTGTATGTTGTAACTGCAGTCGATAACGAAGGTACGAAATTTATTACATGCTGTCCCGAATAAGGTGTACGGTATAAAAACATCGCTGTGTTTGTGTGCGTGACACACAAACTTATTACCATATACGCCATTCATGTGACTCGTTATGATACAATATCACGTAAACAGACGGACAAACACTTTTAAATAATGTGGTTCATAAATCTGAAAAGGTAAAAGGATAAAAATCACCAGCTATTGATCAAATTCCAGCAGAACTGATTAAAGCGGGAGACACGACAATTAGTTCTGATAACCAAACGTCGGAGTCAAGTGTTACGTATGTTTATAAAAAGGTGATAAAAAGATTGTATTTGTTATCAAGGTATATCACTTTTATCAGTTATGTACACAATTCAGTCCAAATCCTTCTATCAAGTTTAAGTCCATAGGCAGGTGAATTTATATGGGGATCATCCATAAAGATTTCAGCGTAATAGGTCAATTACTGATCACATAATCTGCATCCCTCAAATATTTGAGAAGACAAGACAATATACTTATAACCTTAACATTGAGGTGCGTTCGCCTAACCGTCGTTACCTTGGAAAAGCAATAAGTATTATAGGTTCAGAGTGTGTGTTCATAGCCTTAATTATCCAGCGTACAATGCGTATGCACCGTATTACATTATCATCTGTGGCCTATCTTGCTCGACCAAATTTTCCCTCATTATCTCATAAATGGCAGAATATTCGGGGAAAAAAATGTTGAACATAAAATGTGTTTTAATTTTCTCTAAAATTTTTGTCTGAAACGTTTCTCATTCTACGAAGAACTGACCGAGATATTATGATGAATGTACTTAGGTCTTCATGTGAAGTACTCGTAATTCTTGTCAACAGATTTTCATAAATATCCAAGTTTCAAATTTCATGAAAATCCGTCCAATGGGAGCTGGGCGGACAGACACATTAACAGATGGATGGATAGACAGAAATGACGAAGCTAACAGTCGATTTCGAAATTTTGCAAAATCGCCTAAAAATTGGAAAACAATGATGTAGTACATAAACTATTTATGGACTTCAAGAAAATCTACGAATCAATTAGGAGGAAGGTCTATAATATTCTCACTGAGGTCGGTATCCCAGTGAAACTAGTAAGGTAAACAAAATGTGTTTAATGTAACCTAGTTCGGGTAGGCAAACATTTGTCTGACACCTTTTCTATTAAGTAGGCTTTGGTGTGGAACAAGGACATGATTTATTGCCATTTCTGTTTAAATTTGCTTGAGAATACGCCATTAGGAGAGTCTAGGAAAACCTGGAGGACTTGAAATTAAATCGTACGCATAAGCTTCTGGGTTTATGGTGGAAGCATACATACTATAAAGAAAAACACAGAAGCCTTAGTAGTCGCTAGTAGGGAGCCAAGTCTAGAAGTAAATGCTTAGAAAACTAAGTATATGGCCTTGTCTCGAAATCAGAATGCAGGGGAGAATCACAAAATAAAGACTAGTAATACGACATCTGAATGAGTGAAACAATTCAGTGTTTGTGAACAACCCTAAGAAATCAAAATACCGTTAACGAAGAAATTAAGAGCAGATCGAATTCAAGGAATGCTTGCTATAATTCGGTGTAGAATCTTCTGTTTTACCGTTTGCTATCGAAAAATAAGTATGAAGATTTAGGCACACGGAACTATAATTTTGCCTGTTGTTTTGTATGGGTGTTTGGCCTGTTACACCGAGGGAGAAGAATGGGCTCAGGACGTTCGAGATTAGGGTGCTGAGGAAGATACTTGGGCCTAAGAGGGACGAGGTAGCAGAGGAGTCGAGAAGACTACATAACGAAGAGTTTCATGATCTGAACGCCTCACCAAATATTATTCGGGTGATCAAATCAAGAAGAGTGAGAAGGGCGGGGCATGTGACACGTATGGGAGACAGGAGAGGTGCGTACAGGTTTTTGATGGGGAGACCTGATGGAAAGAGACCACTTGGAAAACCTAGGCCTAGAGGGGAAGATAATATTAAAATGGATCTTCAAGACGTGGGATGGAGGGAGGCATTGACTGGATTGTTCTGGATCAGGATGGGAAAAGGGGTGGGCGCTTATGAATGCAGTAATGAACCTTCGGGTTCCATAAAATGCGGAGAATTACTTACCTAGCCGAGGACATATTAGCTTCTCAGAAAGGACTCTGCTCCATGGAGTTATGTTAACTTAAAGAATTTAGGCAACTTAAATCGTTGAACTGCTCGTACCTTTAACAGAGGTGAAAAAGTCGTGCAAATATTGAAGCTTTATGACTACCAATTTATCGAAAGTTCATGTCCTGAACTTACCCAAGGTGGGGGATTGGACATCGCATTGAGATCAGTAAAAGTATGCGTTTTGCGTAATCTACACGTGGAAGAACACATACGCCATAGAAAGAATATCTGTGCGAGATGTGAGATTTTCACAGAGCAGTTGACAAAAATTGAAGTCTTCTGGGATATTTACGCTGTGTCGATTGGTAAACTGTTAACCGACGTTTCGGAGAACTTTACTGCCTCCGCCTTTAAGGTCTATGCGGTGTTAGACTGCATGAATCTGAAGATATAGGCAGTAAGCCTAATGTAATTTAGGAATAAGATAATAGGTAAATATTATGCCTATTAATTCGCAAAATTACAAACTTAGCAGTGGTTCTCAACTTCTACCTGATTTGCGGACCAGTGTTCCACCTGTGCCACTTTGTTTACATAGACCTATATAGACATTATTTTATCTTACAATTGTGACTACTTACCTCCAATCAGCTCGCTAACAAACAGAAACAAGCACGTCTTCAAATCGAAAGTAAACATTTTCGGCATCTCCTTCAGTAATGACGAATAAGAACATAACTTCAGGTGCAACTTATTAAAGTAAAAACTCTTGGATCCCCAGGCCCGGAAAATTGAAATAACGGCGAACGTTGCCATCACCGAAAAGGGCCTGAGAGATAAGCGAATACGAGTTGTTGCAGCATGCATATTTAACGAGTATATACACTTTCACATTCACAATAGGCCCATAAGTCTGTGAAACTAAAATGAAGATGTGAGTAATAATCACGCACCCCAAAACCCAAAGCATACAAGAAAACTTTAAGTTTGAGATACTTTGAGAAGGCGGGGTGTGGGAAGGAAGCAGTAAACACAAGAATTTATTAA
>JGI24700J35501_10929869_pt1 | contig 10428 bp, 5 predicted proteins | sample TergutTh196P1_FD_35501 | JGI IMG/M metagenome (IMG submission 35501) | reverse complement strand
CCCCCCCAAAAAAAAGTGAAGCATTTTCTCTGAAAAATTTCTCTGTGCATTTAATTCTTATGTTACTGCATCTCATCCGCAAATAACTGTAGCATTAGCATGACTGTGAGGTCATGCTGCAGCATGCAGTGTGTTAACAGGATCCCTCCAAAAGCCCACAATGTATGAAGTACAGTATTCTGTAATACATTAAATACATTATTTCCTTTTATTTGAGCATTGAAGACCAGTTTTAACATCGTCAGCACAGTTCTAAATAAGTTACATACTATATATGAAAAGGATAAACTACAACAGCTGCTGACAAATTTCAAACCTGTACACAGAATGAGACTCTCTTGGGAAGAAGTGTTGTGCCCATTGCAGTTGTAGTTGTCAGAACTGTAGCTGCCTCTGTAGGTGTGTTGTGTCTTTACAGGTGTTGAAATGATGGTTTGAAACAGGGCAATGAAAGTTATCATATACTGCCGACCACAAGTCGCAGTTTGTTTCCTGGAGAACACTACGTAAAATTCTCTTGCATCTGACAGTTCTTAGTCACATACAGTACTGCCATTTCTTTTGAGTATATGTTTGTGTATTTGAGTTCCAGAGGTGGATGAAATGTTTTTTCCTTAAATTTTCATTCTGAAATCTTGGTATGTCTCATGGTCCATTGCATCTGATGGTATTTGCAGTACCTAATGCCATTTAATACAGAGTAACATTTTTGCCACTCTAGGTATGTAGTTTGCATTACATATGGATGGTGTGACTTATTTATCCATGTTTGTTACTGCAGAAGTGTTACTGTATTTTTAGTGTTAGGAACATACATACATGATACTGATAAGTATGTGTTACAGTTGGTGAAGTCTCGTATTAATATACGTGAAATGTTAGTCTGTGTCGGGAACTTCATAATGTTCCAGTTAAGATAATGAATGCTTATTTATAAGAACTGTTACAGTTGTTACTGTCCCATTCAGTGTCTGTTGAGTTTTGTACCACCTGCAGGTAATTTTTGTGACTTCAAGAAGAGACAGGAAGAATATCTTTGTATTATATTTGTTTCAGTGGCAGCAGTGTGATTCAGATGTCAGTGTAATGTTCGTGATGCAGCTTCCTAGCACTGAATTTGTGCCACGTAATGTTTTATAGCATAGTGCACTGGCTGTCAGATGTGCTGTAGATGTAGCACACTACTCATTGTTAAAATGGCTGCATTAATGCATGTTTGCAGCTGACTGGTGAACATCCACTGGTAAAGAAAGTCCTTTGAAATTTTTACAGTAAACCATCGCAAAATCGTACTGGTTTTCAGATATTCATGACTGTTGCTGTTAAAATGGTGCTCATTTCTTTAGGCTTCCACATCATGTAGTGAACGTTTTTTCCAACATTCCAGAAGCACATCCTACTTCAATTTTGGGACTCTCATTCCAATTGGTTTAGTACAGGCTCTAGCCCCTCTCCTTCCTTTCATAACTCTGCTTGCCCAAACAACCTCCAACTGTCATATATAACCAACATATTCCTTACTCCCAGTTACTTCAGCATCCACCTGAACTGTATTTAGTCACCATTAGATGGAGGCAGTACCTCTGAAGTATCAGAACATCATAACGGCCTGCTTTAAAAATGTAAAGAATGTGTATCATTGTAACATGGCAGGCTGTGATTTGCACACCCTTGTTCCCACTGATGACAGACTTTGTTGCCAGAATGCTGAATTTTAAGTGAACCCCATAGCTTTCCAGAAATTGAATGTTGGATTTTAATTTTCTGTTAATACATTTATGTCCATGTGAGTACTGTTATAGCTAATGTTCCCAGAGTTGCAGTGAATGCTTTGGGAAAGAACAATATTCTGAAAATCCTTTCCTGGGACTAAATCGGTATTGTGTTGTGTGCATCATATATATTCATTTTATAAAAGTTTCCAGTCTTCTGGGATGTTATGCTGTGTGACTGGGTTGCTAGTTCCTGGTTCTATGAAACATTGTAGTTAGTGCCCTCATCTTCAGGGTTGAGCAATCCAACAATAGGATCTCACCACCCAGTCTGTCCTTCTGCTGCTGTCATCACTCACACCTACAGAATACACCCTGTTCTCTACGCCCAATTGTATTTCTTCTTGCACTGCTTGACTGTAAAGATGAAGACGCTATGATACTTCAGAATGCCAGGAGCCACTCACACAGTGACACAGTATTACATCCCAGAAGAAGACTTGCATCTTAAGCAGCAGAAGCACTGTGAGAACTCCAGACAGAATTTGTGACATTTTCATACTTGATATCCTGGAGTACTTTTACATGAAGTTTGAACCAATTTAAAATGTTTTAGAAAATTTGACAAAAGTCACTTTTATTTCCAGAAAGTAATTTTTAACATTTTTTTTCTTTTTGTGACTTGTATGAATCTGATGGCCTGTTTAACATGCACACATCCTTCTGCCATGGGAATATGTGGCCTATGGTGTTTAAGGGGCATATGGCATTTTGACATGGGATTATGGCCTGAGGTGGCATGTGCTTTCTGCCATGAGTTTGTTTGGTCTGCGGTGTTAAGGGGCATGTGGCATTCTGCCATGGGATTGTGTGGCCTGAGGTGCTTAAGGGGCACACAGCCTTCTGCCAGGCAGTTGTGTGGTCTGTGGTGTTTAAGGGACACATGGTCTTCTGTCGTGGGATTGTATAATCTGTGGTGTTTAAGGGGCACACAGCCTACTGCCATGGGATTGTGTGGCCTGTGGTGTTGAAGGGGTATGTGGCCTTCTGCCATGGGATTGTGTGGCATGTGGTGTTTAAGGGGCACACAGCCTTCTGCCATAGTACTGTCCGGCCTGTGGTGTTTAAGGGGCACATGGTCTTCTGCCAGGCCATTGTGTAATCTGTGATGTTAATCTTGCCCAGGGCATGAGAGTTAGTGTTTTTCATCATTGCCATAGTTCAAAGGTCTGTCATGAATTGGCTGGTGACTCGAGTGGCATGGTGAATGCAGTGTACTAGTTAGGAGAAATGTTGGGAGAAAAGAGGGGTGTCCATTCCATAGCAGCTGATTGTTTCAGAATGTTTCAGACATGATTTATCAAGAAAACTATATGTCCAGCTGACACATGAGTGACACAGTGTCGCAGGGATAATTACATTTAACTAAATACATCATGCTGTTAAATGGCTGTGAGTTACATGCCAGTCATTATCCATGCCATTTAAAATTCAATTTGCTTTTAGTACTTGCCTTTTAATGTTGATCCACCATACTGCCATTTGTTCTGATGTCTTATCAAAATATGGTTTGGATGTTTGCAGACAGCTGTGCAATGTCTTCACCTGTAGGGAATATTACATTTTTCCATGCAGTATTGTTTCTGTGCCTGGTGTATCTTTATTGTTCTATATAAAAGTGTCTGTAAATTTGTAATTTGTCCTATTAATTGCGGTTGATCCTGCTTTTGTTCTCTCTTCAGCTGATAACTGCCTGGACCTTGATAATACATTCAGGGTCCCCTATGATGGGGGGCTAACCGTGTAGATAAAACACATTGGTCCTATCAAAAACATAAGTCTCTGGCTGCCACTGCCTGTATCAGCCACTGCTGGTCATCGTGTGCTAGGTGTTCAGTTTATAAAGAGCCGAAAGTCAAATTTGTGTACAGCTTTACACAGATAAAACACAACAGGAAGTAACAGTATTAACTCTAACACACACAATGCAACTGCACCTCAACCCAACATATTTTAGCAGTTACTGGACATAAACATCTAACAGACTGACATTCCATGCACCACACCCAGAAGTGAAAGCTTATTGTAGATCAACAGCAATAACTCTAATGGCAGCTTTTCCTTCTACATTTTCCTGAGTAGTGAAATTTCCGTAGTCTTCTTCTGTAAAATACCGTCTTAGTATCTTCTTTAGAACGGCTGTTATCAGTATGTATGAAGCCAGTTTATTATGACTGGATTTTGTGTGCAAATTACAGTAATATGTTTGGAATAAAAAAATTGTAAAACACAAATTTTTGTGTATTGTAGCAGAGGCTGTAACAATTTTTAAACAAAATGTTGTACATTGTTGTAATTTATTAAAAAAACTTGTCAGATGTATTTAGCATTATCATTAGCTAATCATGGAATTGGGCTGTTTTTGACCAAGTCCAAACTCAGTTGTCCAATAACCACAGCAGTTTCAACAAAGGGCTTTCCTGATTACTTGTTCCGATAGGTCGAGCACATCTATGTCTGTCACCATGACATGTCCTACTGCTTTTTAACTTCAGTTTTATTTAATACTGATTCCATATTTATATTTTTCATAGTGTCTATGTTGTTTTATCCTTCCATTCATATAATCCATCTTTTGAAATCTGTTTCAGCATCTATAATTCTGGTATTTTATATCAGGATTGTAAATTTTTCTAATAGTATATTCACGTATTGGTCTTCTGTTATTTTAGGCAGTAGATTAATTGAATTAAATACATTATTCCCGTATTTTGAAGTTCCATAATCTTATATGACATGTCACATCATTCATAAGCACTCTGCATTGTAGTCCTTTTATTGTGTTATGATTCCTTCCTTTAAACATGTTTACATTGGATTGTTTTCGTACATGTTGTCCCTTATATCCAAAGGACTCATTAAGTTCCATAAGATAATTATGGCATGCTTCAATAATGGACCATTTCAGTGCAAAGTATATGTGGGGTTATCTGTACTGAGATTATAAAGTTTGTGGTAACATTGAGTTTTATAAGAATGTGCAATGTTTGTTTATTCTGGCACTTAGAAACCAATATGTCAAAGATGTTTCTCCTCAAAGTTCATTGAAGTTCCATCATTGTACACATTTCATAGTTCATGTACTGTGATAGACCCATATTGAACTGTAATTGTATGATGTGTGCAGTGAATGATGACTTGTTTGATGGTTTCTCTTTGTTTAATTAAAAGGTTATCAGTTATTATTGAATAAAGAAGTCCTGTAAGGTACAACAGTTCATATTTAGTAAATGTTTTGATATTTTAAAACATTTATATATATGCATAATTAACTTCAAATGATTACTTGCCCTCTCATTGTATCACAATGGCCTGTATTGTATTATGGGACCGGAGGGATAGAAATATTGTGTCATTTTTATGTTCTGTTGACCGTGCATCTCTATATAATCTTGTAAATGAAACCAACTTGGTGCATGATTTATTCTTAATGTATTTCGTCAATTTTTCTACATGTTTCGGACCTCTCCAGGTTCATCATCAGGAGGAACAACTGTATTTATGCGACACTTGGTACTTATTATTCTGTATAGCTGACTGTCTGGTATGTAGGATGGAATCCTGCATACCTGGAGAGGTATGAAACATGTAGAGGTTATAAATAACATTGACGGAATACGCTGAGAATAAATTGTGCACCAAGTTGGTTTCATTTACAAGATTGTCATTTTATATTGAAAAATAATGTCAATCAAAATACGTGAGGAAGCCTAAGTACAATTTGTCATTGGTCATGTGTGTGATACATTGCATGTTGAATAGGCTGCAGGCTTCTTTGTGCAGTCCCTTGTCAGAGTGTGTTGTCTTGAAGCCTCCCTGATCATAATCATCCCTTTGTGGCTGTGTTTACTGTTTCCCTAACCTGTGTGTCCTGTTGTCTTCCTAGTATGGCATGTCCACAGGTGTTTGGAAAATGAGTGTATAAGTGGTTGAAGATTACCGACATCTGTGATGAATTGCTCTGCTTATGTGGCCTCGTGTGAAGTATGTGGTTTCGCATTCTGCAATGCTATGCTCTCCCTATGTGACTTGTCATGTGAAATATATGGTGTCACATCTCGGAAGACTCGGTAGACAGTAATCTTTATTGCACGCCTTGGTAACCTCCAATCCCATATAGTCAAGGGTTGGTCATCATTTCCTTATACATCTACCTTCACTCTGAAGTTGCCCTTGTGTTAAGTACTGTGTGTACATTTTATTGTGTCACTAAGCACAGCAGCTTGCACATAGAATGTCTGCCCACACCAGGACATCCCTTTACAGCTACCATGCTTAGGGACACCATAAAAGAGACACTTGTATGTTCCACTTTGTAGTCACTGTAAGTAACAAGGAAGTATTCATTACATTGTGATAGAAAAAAGAGAACACTGGATTGGAAAGTGAACATTTTTATAAAATAAATACATGTAATATGGGCAGTAGTAGACCATCTAGTTTAACAGAATATTTAAATATTCACAATGTCACAATTGAAAAGCTGTTTGTCACATTGGTGTTCAATTGTCATGCACATAACTGGGAGACTGTTACTCCAGTAAGTGTGGTGTGCTGTGTTACTTAATACAGAATTATATCAAATTATGGCAGGGAAGTGTGTAGCTGGTAGTTAGCCGCCTGTATTGACTGTTTGAGCTGTGTTGTGTCTTCTGTAAGGTACCAACGGAGACAACAGTACAGCAAAATGTAAAATCCTTGACCTCAGCATAGTACTTCTACCCTATATCTACATTATGGACAAAAGGTTTTGTTACTCCAGATTTATAAATATGTGAGTTTAGAACAATAGTCCTGTAGGTATAGGGCTGTAACTTAATGCCTCAAATGTTAACTATAATTTTAAACTTGTATAATGATAATTATTTGAATTATAATTCAGTAAGATTAAGAATAGTGCAACTATGTTGCCTGTCCTGTGCAGAGGCCATGACTTGTTGAACCTTCATTGATGCTGGGGTTGGAATTACACCTACTGCCCACGACAAAGGAGTTTTCAGTTAACTTACTCTGAAACAACATCACTTGGAGTAATGCTTAGAGCCAGTCTTGGTGGTGTAAAATAGAGAAGGCCTACATATTTTGGCTTGACTACATGAGGTGCTGTAGAGGAATTGGAAAAGAAGCACCCAAAGTGATTTGATCCCATAAGTACTCACCGAGAATAAACCCATTTCCAGTTGTGTGCTCTTATACACCAGAGTTGCAGTCACTTGTGTTATTTGTTTAAATGTTTGAATTTTGTCCCTGTTAAGGGGGTGTAAGTTGGGGAAGTACCAAACTCCCCTCTTACCAGGCAAAAATGTGGAAGATTTAAATCTGTATGTTTTAAGTGTTTATTGTAGAAATTAATGTGTGTCGTGTGTGGGCATTAAAAATTTGGTTTCTGTTGTTAGTAGGCTGTAATATGTATTATGTTGTATTTGAGAGGCGATATTGGTACGTTACTTCATTTTTAAAATTTTTCCAAGTGTTAACAGAAATAATTTGTGTATTGTGGGTGAAGCAGAATGTTCATTGTGTGTTCCAGAAGAATTTTGAGTGTTTTAAATACCATAATTCAGTTCTGTAGCTCTGTGTGGTCAATATTTCATCTGACATCTGTGGGTTCCCATTACCTCTCTCCTTGTTTATTGTATTATCATAGTGCATCTGTAGCAGTGACACAATAGTTGTCAGACAAAATGAGGACCAAGTACAAACCATGACAATGAATGTTAGTTTGAAATCTCCGTGCACGTAATTGTAAGCAATTGAAATGCACTTTGATGAGTAATTAACTTTATTGTTTGTAGAATGTTATAAACAGCTTCTAGACATGTGCCTTAGCATTGCCTGTTACACTAGTAAACTGTGTTAAAGTGGGCCATCACACTGTTAACTGGATGCACAAGTCTTTCTTTCTGGCAAAAAGTGACTGATTTAGTATGTGGTTAAGCTGTTGTGGTGTCAAAATTCAATAAAACCTTCTCAGGCTGACAGCTGTGTCAGTATTTCAGAAACCAACTCTGCCTCCTCCATCAGGGTTTTATGTCAGGACCACCTGCTCCAGTTGCAGCTTGAAGATTTTATTGGCTGGTTTGGCTCTGGATTGGTCTTAACAGTCACATGTTGGAGCCAAAATAAATTGTGTTGCATTGAGTGTTATGTTACAGTTTATTATGGTCGTATGCTGTGATCCATTAAAATATACTTAAATTGTGGCTTTGCCATGTGATATTAGTTGCAAAATAAAATTTTTTGTTCACCCAACTCCTGTTACTAGGAACATGCCATTTCAGTGTCGGTGAATGGAAGTATTCTGTCTGTGCTTTTGGGTGAGTGTTAAATTCTTAAGTGGTGTATGCTGTCTCCAGTGGTAGTGCTTCTAACTTATTTTGTGTAGATGCCCAGTTGGCTGTTGTGAGCATTCATACCTGTACTTTTACCTGCTGTGCAGCCAGTAACAGAATGCTGGATCTCCCAATCTGCAGCCAGTCACTTAGCTAGCATTTATTTCACCACATATTCATGTCAGTACCTCTACTGAAACCAGTGCTTGCATTAGAAAAATTTTAACAATTGGAACACTAGGAAGAAATATTTTATAAAGTTGGTATATAATTTATTTATAGATGTTCTTGTACATGCACATGAGTGTGTTGCTGGTTGATTCATGTATGTATAATTCACTTTGATTCATATTAATAATGAAATGTGAAAGAAAACTTACATGACCACAGAAAATAATTTCCCAAATTGTTACTTAGTTGAAACCAAAAGCACATGACATTCATAACTGAGGTAATATATAATAAATAAATACAGAAAATCCCATTATACAAAAAAGTATTTATAATTTAGTTATTTGGTCATTTTTGTCTCATAAGCATAACAAAAAGGGGAAAAAATCACAACAAATTTCACTAAAATTCAGAGGTCTTATTGTTACTGCGTACTTATTTTTAGCACAAGCTCTCTGCTAAGTTTTGCTATTTTCCAGCCATGGCTTCACATGGATATAGATTGTCAGTTTGAACTGGTTATCATGTTGTTCTAATTTAACAAAAAGCGACCTAGTAACATTTTGTGTGGTCATCGTTTTATTCATATTACTAAAATTGCATTTACGTTCACTGGTAGACACTGATATAGTGCATTCCTTTGTCTTGAGCAATCTGAAGTCAGTATTTTTTTCCAGTCTGCTTGAAAAAACCATGCAGTTTGCAGCTTTCTTCTAATACAGACTTGTCACAAATTTTTCTTTTACTTTAGGAATCGATAATGAGTTACAGATACAGCTGTTGTTGTCTGCAGCTCCATATGCCTGCTGTATGGCATTACATGCTGTAGCAAGGCCAAAGAAGTCCCATGGATGTAGGAATTGATGGTACTCGACACTTCTTCCATCTTGTTGTGTTTCCCTCCATCCCCTCTGGCCACTGTCCAACCCAGCATGCTAGATACTAGACACCAATATTTGTGTGAACAGAATGGCTGGATTACTTGAGGCCAGTATATGTAAGTTTGTGGAAAGACATGCAGAGGGTTTCGATCCTTGGACTGCAACTGCTTCTCTAGCCAGTGTATAACAATAACACAGAGTGACCTGTCTTGAACTCATTCATGATACTTTCTGAGTTCTAGTCATGCAATCTCCCTCAGACCCACATCATTCAAAGAATTCTGGTCTGTGATCCAATTACTTTTTATGGTGTTTACCAGAACCACGCGCTTTTCCTTGTTTAAAGTTCTTATCAGTTTCTATTAATCGTTTTTAAAGCAGTCGTAGGCAGTTAGTGGCATTACAAACTTTGGATGTTCGTCAGTTTCACATGAAATTTGCTGGGAAATAAAGTGAGAGCCAATGTCGCAACATGGGTAAGGGGTAAGTGATGTCATTGACATAATAGGGGGGGTGGGAGCATTGTATGTAATGACAGGTAATTGTAATACCAATTCTGGAAACAAGGGCTTTTAATTACATGTATATTAGTAACAAAGTACCAGGGAATTCCATCCACATGCATGATTGTTCTAATAATGATTTTAAATGTGTCAATTTAGTGGGAACTACTACTACATATTTCCAAAGCAAGCGGCTCGTGAACCTGAGATTGAATCAGGGAGTGCTTAATTATTTTCCAAAACTGAACATCTGATAAGGATTTTTTCTAGCGCAGCCTAAAAAGAAAAGTGGCAGTCAAACAAGATTTTTCGTTTGATGACATTAATTCACGGTCATGAAAAATTCTCTATTTGAATATGTACGTATATTTCACATATGTGTAGATTCTTTTGTGTGGAGTAGTTTTAAGTCTTAAGAGTAAGAAACATGGCGTTGATGGGAAGCGTTGAAATTTTGTCTTCTGATGTGAAGGCAATCTCATTGTTGCAGTGGCGTAGGTACGATTTTTGGCGCCTGGGGCAGGTAATCACAGTGGTCACTCTTAACAGAAATTACGAACTTAATAACACATTGATATTGAATAAATTTCCTTTTATTTGTCGCAGTAATTTAAAATTCGTTGATCGCGGAAGTATTTTTTTTAACATTCAGTGTCGCCAATTTTTCCGTCCGGGGTCGCACCACCCGCCCCCGCCTCCCGCAAAGAAAGGTGTCGCTTGAAAAATTAATAGTTGCACAGGTAGCCAAGTATTTTTTTTTTTTTTTTTT
>JGI24700J35501_10929870_pt1 | contig 10431 bp, 9 predicted proteins | sample TergutTh196P1_FD_35501 | JGI IMG/M metagenome (IMG submission 35501) | reverse complement strand
CAATAAAGGCCGAAACATGTAGTTTCAAATCGTAGAATATACCATCTGTTCTAATATTAGTTGTGTTTCTGACTAAATATTCTCCCTTAATTACTTATGAGCTCATTAAGGATTTCTCACTCCTCCAGTTTTGCATTACCTACATGACTTCTATAAAACCATGTATCTCAAACTCTTTGTGGACAGATTCCACATTACATTTCACAGACCATGATTGTCTTTACTGCTTTTATAATATAAGCATACTCTGAAAAATGTCCTAAATTTTCTATTTCTCTGTTATACATTCATCTGGAGATTGCATATTCCATATTTACTGTAGTAGTTCCTTACATGTCTTTGTTTGGAAGTGTAACACACGACACTACAAGCAGTCACTACAATAAAACTGTAGATATATAAGAATATCTTTAGAACTTCTAACTTCCATTATTGCATTCCATTAGTAGAGATTAATAAGTTATAAGATTATTTAAGACAGCTGTGACTATCTATTTTATACACTTGTAATAGACTGATTTTTATATTAAAACAATTTTAACAGTTTATGATGTATATAAGACACATATGAGTGACTGGATGGCTTGTATTTTAATAATAATAGTTAAACAACCAATATCAACTGCAACAATGTAATAAAACTACAAACACCAGAAACACTACATGGAAATGAATTAAATCTATGTAAGCATTGTAAACTAACATTTGCAGTATACCTTGTGAAACAGCACTGGATCTTCACAAGTGCTGCTATACTGGTCACTGAATTAAAACAAAAAACACTTGCATTAGGGAAAGGAACAGAACGTCTCTTCCAGATCAATAAATTCTGAAATGACCTAATCCAATGCAGAGTTTTTAGCATGTTTTCCCTATCCTTCCCCAGTAACATACTAAATTCTTTTGTCAATAGGAAAAAAAAAGCTCCTACTGTCGCTTATAATCGATAACCAGCTGTACAGCATTCATCATCAATCTGTTCATATTCTTGTAAACTGAGTCCTTCTCTCCTTCAGAGAGAGGACAGAAAGGTGAAAAAGGGCCATAACCAGAAATACTAGAAACAAAAAGTCTGTTTTATTGTCACATTGGTTGCTGTTATGATTCAGTTACATTTCCTACAATTAAAGTAAAAAAAAAGTAGTCTTATAGCACAATCAAAATGACACACATTTTTACATAGTTGTCATACACCAGCTCTCATTGGTGGTGACACAAGGATCACTCCATCCCCACGTACAAACAGCATTGGAATGTTTCGCTTGGTAGTTTTATACACTTCTTCATATGTTTCTTCATCAATTTCAACTGTGGTAACAGTTTCTTCTGCATCTCCCAGAACCATATTCAGGTGTTGATCATACGCCTGAAAAATTTAGTACAGCCACGATTAATGCTTGTAAGCTTCATTCAATAGGGTATTTCCACTACATCAAATGTGGGGGCCAGGTCATAAATGTAGGCACATATATCAATATTACACTAATATGCCCAGTCACAACTGTTGATTCTGTTCTACAAACATGTATACTGAGATGCTGGTGCCTGTATAATCATAAACACTTCTGTATAGCCATGTATGGTGGACATCATACGCGCGCACAAGTGGCTAGAACAAAACAAAGTATTGAAGCAGGCATTTTGATCTACTAGTTAGTTATGAATATGAAAATAAACAGTGCCCCAGGAAACATGCATAATGTAGACATAGTTACAGCAAATTGAGAACTTTTGGTGTAGTTTTTATAAAACTGAAATCCAAAAAACTCAGTTATACCAATTTACTCTGTTACAAACCAAATTTACTTACATGAAGTCTTCCTCTCAGTTCCCTTTCATTTCTCATTTTCACATATATTCGTTCATCTAAACTCAGACGGACAAGATCTAAAGGCTCCTTCACAGTAATCGCAGGTACCTAGAATGGATAACGTACACTGATGGTTCCACAGCACCTGCCACTAAATTTGAGGGGTTTGGTGTCTCTTGTGGGGTTGACAGCAGGCACAAAGTAAGCAAGTTATTCAACAGCATTGCCACCAGCTCATAAAACATCTTCTGTGGTTGCAGCAAAGTTCAGGTAAGACCCGTATTGTTTCGAATTCACTACAAATGTATCCCGTATTGACCGCTGTACATTTGCTACAGATTTGTGAATGTGTGTTAAAAGCGATGGTCTGTATGTAATTCAGGAGTAGTATATTGTACTATGACCAAATGAAAGGCAAATACAATCCATATCAATGATACAGAAATACGAGCCAGCATTCTAGAGAAATTTGACTAGGAAACGCAAAAACATGTTATTCCCACTATGAAAATCAAAAGAAATATGAGCCGTATATGCCACCATGGGGTACAGGAATTGTTTTTAAGATTTCCGTCTACTAGAATATGACACCGTACAGATTAGTATATAATACCGGTGTCCATTTTCAAGGCAGTCCATGTCCTCTTCCAGGACTACTCTGAAGATGGAGGCCGCAGACTCGTTCGAAACGTTGGTACCTGCAGTACATACCAGTCTTCATGGCGTCACATCCCACAAAACAGAAGTCTTCGTAGTCAGCAATTCGAGAATATCAACGTTACAATACCTGCTCAGCATCGTCCGCCATAATCGTATAACACGACCGGTAATAAACCAACGATCCTACACCAACGACTGTCTCAGATCGTGCCTGCTTTACTTTGGACGAACTTCACTGTGTGTCCTATGAGACTGTTTTATAGTATGAGTGTACTCTGTACGACCCCTTTCCAACATGCTACGAACACGCAAGTTCGAAGGAGGCGGTGATGTAGGCCTAGATGGTTAACGCCATTTTCTATGTTTGTGCGTGCAGTTTTTGTACTTTTTGAAATGAACAGGTTGTAATTATGACAGTGCATTAACGTTTGGTGTGCTTTACAAATGGATTAACATCTGGAGTGAATATATGTGTGTCTGGTAAGTATTTACTCATGAGCTTTCGGCTTCATATACACGCCTTGACACTTCCTGAACTTTGGCCGTATTAAGTGCATAACTTATTTCGCTACCCATTAATAAAGCCGTAATATATTATTCGTTTTATAACGAAGTAAATCTCAGTAGGATTAATTTTAATTTTTTGTAAAACAAATTGTCCGCTGATTTATTGGAAGATCATGATACGTCGAAAGTCAAATGTACGTCGTTGGGGCTCGTAAATATTAAAATAATATAGCATCGTTCATGGAATTTTAACGCGTTGTTGCAGTTGACACCGGGAATTTGTTACGTACTCATAAATGAGGAGAGTGTCGAAAATAATTCGGAGAAAGATTGACCACCGAAGGTTATTAGTGTGTGAATTACTGTTCATTATGTCACACTGTTTCTCTCGATCCGTTTCTTTATGCGTATGTACAAGTATGAAGTGTGTTGTACTCAGTGCGGATCAGTAGATAGTCATGTCACGTTAGTAATGAATGGTCGTAGGATGTAAGCAGTATGTTTGCTCGTGGTCGTCTTGTTTAATTGAACCTGCTTTAATAAATTCCGATATTCTATACTTATGGTTGGGTACCTCTTTCAGGGTTATGTTTAACACTTTACCTGAATGTTTACATTTAAAACACACAAATATCTTTCTGTTGTAAATGATAGACGCAAAGAGAAACTGCTTGGTCCTAAATGTAGCCAGTGGTAACATAGATCAAGTCAGAACTAACAGACATCTGAAAGTGACTCTTAGTTGAACGTATTAATCCCAGATGGGCTGCCAGATGACAGTGTTGATGTAGAAGACGCAGTACAATAGAAAATGATTTTATTTGGAACAATGTGTAGATTGCGATTTCTTTGACGTTTATTTGAAATGCATTGTTGACAATTTTGTAATCATCATTCATTTGTAGTAAAATGAGGTTAGAATTTGAAACTTGCCTAATAGAACAACAGTGATAGTGAAGACTGTGCATGTTGTGTCTAGAGCCGAGCAGCAGATAGTCAGTAACCGATCCACCGAGCATGTTATGCTATTAGCCTGAAGCCCATAAAGTACTGTACATTATAATAGTGTACTTTTTGTAATTGTGTGACTGGTGCATGTGTAGTGTATTTCTTCATTGCAAGTGTACGTTACTACACAGCATGGGCTTACCTAGTTATGACATTGATTAATCAGTTAATAATGTTTCAGTGTAAAATAGTTATTATATATTTAAAGACTGAATTTCACTGGGTTGAGAACCAAAATAATTATGGGAATATAAGAAAGAGTAATATGGAAACTGTACAGTGTCATTCTTATTTGTTATTTAGAAACTGAAGATAGTGCAGAAAATTAAGATGTGCTTATCAGCATAATATCAGTAAACTGTCACACTGTGTAAGAGCTTATTTATTGATGTGAATATCGGCAGGTGTGTGTGTGATAAGATATAATTCTGAAGTGGCATCAGGTAAAGCTAAAACAGTTGGTTTCTGTTCTGTTCTGTTCCCATATTGTGGTATAGTGGTTTGTTGGTTGAATTAAATCTTACCAGTACCTTTTCTGTGGTACTTATGGGGACATATTTGCAGCAGTAGAGTTTTATATCTTTGGCTTTATTTTAAGCTATTTGTTCAAAGTCTCCAATGCTTAGCCACATTGTTTGCCATATACACTGCAGTGTGTAACTAGAATTGTTGTATTTAGATTGTGGTCATTTGGTATATGAACCAATGCAGTCTGCTAATTGATTACTGGTGCTTTGGAGGAATGTGCTACCTCCATATTCTTCAGAATCTCAGATCTGAGCATTGTATGTACTTTATGTTTATCTAGTAATACAGCGTAGCAGAGATGTGGAAAATTTGAATGTACTTTTTTCATTTCTACTTGTGAACATGTCATACTTAGATAAAAAATTGTTATGACTTGCATGTGAAATGCAAACACATACTCTACTTGCATACTCATGCTGCAAAAACCAGGTGTGAGAGGTTTAGTACTTCAGAAAGAAACTGATAGTGACAGGGTTGAAAGGTCTGTATAGGGTTTTAGGGTTTTGTAAATGGAAGTTAATATGCTGTATATACAAATTGGTCTGATATAAAAAAGAAATATATTTAAATTTCAGTCATGCATCACCTAACGACTGGGATACATGCTGAGAAATGCGTTGTTAGGCGATTTTGTGGTCGTGCTACAAACCTAGATAGTATAACCTACTACACACCTAGGCTATATGGTATAGCCTATTGCTTCTAGGCTAAAAACCTGTACAGCATGTTATTATACTGAATACTGTACGCAGTTGTACCATAATGGTGTTATAATGTTGTAATCTTATGGCACCATCGTTGTATATACGGTCCGTCATTGACTGAAACGTCATTAGGTGGTGTGTGCCTTTTTGTCTAAAGCACTTCAGCCATCTAAGTGCACCTACAGTTAGCAGTGGGTCTTATTAAAGCCTCTTAAAAACCTTGACTTGTTTTCACTTCTATGGGTTATCTTCTGGAGGTCTTGTAACAAACGCAGTTCATCACCTCACACAATAAAATTTCATGCAATAAAGCCAGCAAATACACTAATTTTAAAATTATATATTTTACACACAATTTTTCATAACTCCAACATGTTTTGATCTGTCTTGATCATCCTGAGGGATTTGCTGAACATCACTAAAGCATAGGTAGAAACATAGTTGGGTTATTAAATGCATTAAAATATGTGTATAAAATGTCTGCAGGTACTGTGACATTTGTTTGTAGCAGTGTGTAGAACTGGTCCATATGATGCAGAGGCTGTAGTTTTATGGAATTTTGTAGTGGTTTGTATCAGGGGGGGGATGTGAAGCTTATGTTTTGGTAGCCAACACAGAGTACCGGGTTGGTCACTGGATGAAGTAGCAATTTATTTACAGTGAATCTTTAACTGCAAAGGTTATTTGATGGACAGTATACATTAACTCCTTCATTGTAATGATCATTTGTACACTTGATTTTTGTCTTATTGCAGTAATGAAGTAGTAGTTTAGCTGTGGAATTGTGGTTTAATTGTTATATGGACAATATAACTGTTCTTCCCTTCTCTCCATTTTTTGAATACAGTTTAGGCACTACCAAGCCTATTTCCTTGTTTACTAAGCAGCACTAATCAACATGTATCGGAATTGTATCGTACAACTACAGAACACTGTGAGAATTTGGGGGTGGATGTGTATTTACATTCTGTTCAACATATGTCTTAAAACAAATGTTCTTGGCATGAAACCATCAAATGATTAATCCAGTATAATTGCAGAAGTTACACAAGATCACTGGAGCTGAATTAATGACAGAGAGAGAGTCAATAACCAGACATAACAGTCTAAACACAACTAAATTCTGCTTTGTTTAATGGAATGACAGTTTTCAGCCTATGCTAGACCATCCTGAGGTTCACAAAAAATTTCAAAAAACACACTGAGATAAAATGTACAGATAGTTTCATAATGTTTAAAATTGGTTAAATGTTAAAATACATAAGAGAACTACATTTAAGATCGCTACGCTACTAGTTGGAGGGTCCCGGGATCGAATCCCGGTTGTGTCACTGGGGATTTTTTCCGTGCTTCCTTCCGACAAAACCATCTGCCCTGACGTTGACTCATCCTCTGAAAATGAGTACCAAGGATTTGTCCTGGGGTAAAGGCGGCCGGTGCTTATGGCTGACCAACTACCACCCCTGTAGTGCCGAACGTTGAGATGATCTGGGGCCTTAACCTACCTGGAACCCCTAGGGCCACCTTGGCATGTCGCGGGACACCTTTACTTATACTTTTACATGTAAGATGAGACATTTGTAGACTGGGTATGCTGTCCTACACTTTGTACATTGTAGAGGAAGCCTACATTACTAATTGGATAGACAGAGAACTGGCCCATATGTGGTCTCTGGAGAAGATAAAGCTTCAGTAATGTACTGGGAATCAAAATCACCAAGCAAACCAGTCCGTACCCATCACTTTGCAGGCTGAGGCCCATCCATTTGATATCTGACCTTGGTGGTAATTGAACCTGACGGTTATGGATGTGAATGGGAATAGCCATTTTTCAGCTTAACTGTTGTAACATTTGTCTCCTGAAAGGTTACCAAGTGGTTGATACCAACTCATCGAAGGGATCACAGTTTAACAATTTGGGGCATGAGGGAAAAATAAAAAGTCACATCCTGGAATGAGTTCTGGTAATTGTTTGTAGTGGGTGCCACTGATGTAATATCCTGTTCTGGTTGTGTTGGACTAGGGGTGCTCAAAAGAAGACATTTCTCATACATCTGCCCAGTTGAGTCTGGAAGACAAGTGATGTTTGTCTTACAATTATGGAATTTAAGTTGAATAGTAGGATTTTCCTGTGAAGTGTAAGACCATAAGTACTGTTGTTCTGTTTTATGTATTGGGAGAAGGTACACACCGTTTTCACTTGTGATTAATGAGGAGTACATTCTGTTGTGTGGTATTTATAGCGTTCTTTAGATATTGGATTTTAATGTGTAATGCTTGAAATAAGAGGATCTTACTTTTAAATGTTTGCACTATTTATTCTTAAAAGTGTAAGCTTGGAGGTTCACAGCCATGGTAGCCGTCAAGATTATTGTCTACTGCGATGTGATTACATGTAGTCAGACGGTTAGCATGTCCCTGCCCTCTTCTAGAGTCACCATCTTCTTTTGGCTTGCTTACAGCCCCGCCTTCTGCGCACCCAGTCTTATATTATGCACCGTATTTTCCCGCGCGGCGTTTTCTTCCATGAAGATGGAGGTAGCAGGTTCCTCTGAAACGTTTATAAGTAGCGAAACAGTCTACAAAGCAACACGTCCCAGAGGGCAGTAATGTTTACTTAAAACTTTTTACGGTACTTGTATAAACCAACATTGCAAAATGGGATAAGTGCTATGACATTGAGTTGATACACCAGCGAGGCTTGTGTCATTCGTGAAACCTCCCTATGGTCAGTCATGCCATGATGTATTGGGGAGTGGAAATATAGCTTTGCGCATTGCTAACCCGGGCATTAGATTGAGGTGGTCAGCTTCACGTCATGGCTGCTTTACCACTGTCTAAAGAGCCCACGGTACCCGTTGAACAGGAAGCCCCAGAGCCGTTATGGGCACTGCGCAGAAGAGAGAACTGTTTTGCCCCTGCTGGGGATCGAAACCCCGATTTATCGATCGTACAGCCCGTAGGCAAGTCACTATACCGACTGAGCAATCCCGACAGTTTGTAAGCATTACAGAGTTATTTTATAAGCAATAAACACTGTGACTTTTAATGGAAGATATTTTTAAGTGGACGTGCAGTACGTTTAGTTCTTTCTGTGCTGATTGTAGAACTCACACAGTTAATGGAATGTGGGCCGTATACCAGTTACGTTAGCACAGCGGTAATTCATCTTCCTTTCCGGATTAATATTCCATGGTTTTCAGTGGATCTAGATTTTAATTCTGTGATAATACCTTGAAATAGCTACTTTTGTATCATTTGAAGCTATTGAATTATGTCTGTATTTTATGCTGCGCGAACATTCCTTGCGTATTGTTATCATAAAGGTTACTTTTGTTGCCAGAACGCTGTGGTCCAGTAGTTCCATATGTACCACCACGTTTTACATTCAGAAATTCAAAATAATGCCCACAGATTGTATTTATATATTTTATATGGTTCTCAGAACAATCAACGATTATATCCGTGTACAACATTAACTAATTCGTTTTTGTAACCGACACGAAATGTGTTTACTACGCGATACGAGCTGAGTGTTTTAATTATAATTCTCATTACTTTTGGTCTTGAAAGGGTTAATCGACCGACATTTAAAACTGTGAAAGTTACGTCGGTAGTCCCATGTGGCATCGAATGTAATGGGAAGATGTTCATAATTTAGGTGAAGATTTGATTTAATTTGAAGATACAAACTATCCCGACATTGATCGGGACAGAGCGAGGATAACATCGAAAAAGTATTGTGATAATGCGCCCCAAAAATATAATCAAACTGGATGCTTCTCGACTATAAAGTGGACAGCGTTACTTTTTGCCTCAGTCTTTATCTTGCACAGAACGCAACTTGGTATCCGATGTGAACTACTTGTATCTCTGAGGTAGAAGTTAAGAGTTTTTAATCACGACTTCTTGACGTAACACGAGATTATTTAGGGTGTGGGGGTGGAAGCCAGTTACACTGTATGTAAGTCCGTACGACAGCATATGTTTTATAAAAGACAGATGGTGGTTGTGCTGGTTGTGTTTTGTATGTTGTTACATCACTACAGAGCTCTTCTGTCTCGTCCTGTTTTCATCTGCACCGCTTACGCGGTGGGACTGATGACTGACATCCCTGTTTTATTGATATTCCAGCATCACCATCGTATTTTAAGATCTGGTTAATTCAAGGCTTGTCCCTCATGGTTTTGTGGTCGGGAGTTACTGAGAGCAGGAGTAGCTGCCAACCAAGTGTTACAAATTTGCTATTCATGGATGTAATCACGGTATCTGGAAGGATTAGAAGTGTAATGTGTAAGGTGTATCTCATATTACAGCTATGATGAACACATGCGACCGTGTTGTCAGTGAAACGCTGTATGCGAACTGTTTACAAACGTTCCATGTTTTATGTGTCTTGTAAACCGGGGCTTTTGAGCTTAACCAGCACACGGCACGTGTGATTATAAAACGAAATGATCAAGGCGCCGGAAACCAAGGAAACATATGTTGATGCTGTATATAGAACAGTTCGTTATGTTTATACGCGCGCTAGTAATTCATAAAGTGATTATCAATGTCGTAAGACCTTTGTCTTAGCTGCCTTTATTCTATATCATCAATCTACATAACACGAAGTGGAAATGCACTGACATTAATTTTGGAATATTTACTGCAAGATTATCTTTTAATTTGGTTAACTGGTTTTGTTGACATCCTGCCATTGTTCAACGATTAGTTTTTTTGCGCGATTTGTTTCAAGTAAACAAGTCGAACGCCTTAAGTTTCGTGTATAATTACCTATGCGTTGTAGGGAATCTAAGGCGTTGGTATGCTATTGCTTGCTTGCTGTAACTACGAGTTCGAATCCCGCCGGTGGCATGTATGTCTCTCGCTTGTGAATGTTGTGTGTTTACATTTAGAGGTCCTACTGACTGTGTGTGTGTGTGTGTCATTGAGTGTGATCAGGCGCATTAGATACCCTCTGCACCTAAAATGAGTAGGTAGAAGAGCTCGAACTAAGAAAGAAAGAAAGATGTTAGGGCAGTGTTTCTCAACCTTTGTGAGACCGCGACCCGGTAAATTTTTTTTATAAGACGAGGGCCCGGTCCCAACAAATTTACTCGTAACTACCTTTACAATTTTTTTAAGTTCATACATTAAACTAACGTAAGTATTAATAATTAATTATGGCATAATCATAAAGAGTATTAGTACACTTATGTATACGGTGTG
>JGI24700J35501_10929871_pt1 | contig 10434 bp, 7 predicted proteins | sample TergutTh196P1_FD_35501 | JGI IMG/M metagenome (IMG submission 35501) | reverse complement strand
CCAGGCCAACAAAGAGGTGTGTAGTGTGTTATAAAAACAAAAGAAGGAAGGAGACAGTGTTTTGGTGCCCCGAATGTGAAGCTGCCCTATGTGTTGATGAATGTTTCAAGGCATTCCACACCAAGTTAAATTTTTAAGGTACGATTCGGCACTACAAGGTTGGTATGTCTTCAGCCTTATGCACCGGCTGCCTTTACCCCAGGAGAAATCCCTGATACTCATTTTTAGAGGCTGAGTCGACCCCAAGGCACATGGTTCTGTCAGTAGCTACGGAAAAAATCCCCAGTGACACCACTGGGAATCAATCTCGAGACCGTCCGACTAGTAGCGCAGTGCCTTAACCACTATGCTACCCCAGGCCCCATTATTAATAAATAGTCCCAGAAATTTTGTTTCAATAACTGTACAAATGCATTTATCTTCATACGTAATTAGTATGTCAGAGGTACATGTACTTCTATTTGTAAATTTGGTGAAATAAGTTTTGTCAAAATTGAAGGAAAGCACATTAGCTTTGAATAATTTATTTAGTTGTCCAAAAACTATATTAAGATCACTCTGTAACTGAATATTATTAGGGCTTGTAATTAATATACTGGTACTGTCAGCAAATAAAATAGGTATGGCTTTGTGCTCTATGGCCTTAGGTAAGTTATTTATGTATACTAGAAATAACAATGGGCCCAAGATTGAATCCTGTGGCACCCCATATCTAATTTTGGTCCATTCTGAGACTGTGTTTGAATTTAGATATGAGTTGATTTGAACTACTTGATATCTATTCTGAAGATAAGATTCGAGCAATAATTCAGCCTTACCTCTTACTCCATAATAAGGTAGTTTAGACAGTAATACATCACGATTAACAGAGTTGAAAGCTTTCTCTAGATCGCAGAAGATACTACCAGCCAGTGTCTTATTATTTAAAGCATTTAAAATTTCATTTGTCAGTTTAAAAATGGCATCTTCAGTTGCTATGACTTTCCTGAAACCAAACTGATTTCCCACTAGTAACTTATTACTATTAAACATTCAGTTAGTCTTGTATACAAAGCATTTTCAAAAATCTTTGAGAAAGAAGTCAATAGAGATACAGGTCTGCAATTTGTTGGATACATTCTATCTCCTTTCTTGTATATAGGTTTTATAATTGTGAGCTTCAGACGATCAGTAAAGTAAAGTAAACATAGAATGATAAAATAAGCTACATCAGTTTTAAGTTAATCGTATGGTCAACCACTGCACACACCAACCAGTTTTGGATTCACATAACATAAATAAATTCTAACTACAATAACAAACTTGTGGTTTATGCTATACCTACCGCACCAAAAACAGTTTGTTGACACAACCCAAAGTGATAGCAAAAATTCTTCTTGCACAGAAATGAAACATGGAATGCTACAGGGTTCCATTTTTGGGCCAATATTATTTTGAGTATATCTAAATGGTCTTCAGTTAAATATGATACACACAAAAATTAATCTCAATAAAGTGTAAAGTAGATGGGAATTAACTTAAATTACAAAGTACCTAACTATATAAAAGAACTGGAGAACTGGACAAGTGCACGTATTTAATACGGACTTTAGATCCCGTCTATTACAGCATACATTTTATTTGGTGGACAGATATATGTAATGTTAAATGTGGTTGAGATTTGTCTTTGAGAGAAATAGGAGTTGATAAGTTATCATATATTAATGTATGTGTGTGTATATACATACATACATATATATAAGTTATGTTCAGTGATGTACAAACAGTAACTAAAACTGATATATCCTATGACAGAGGTCGGAAGTTAATGAACAATAAATACCACTAAACTAAACTAAACTAAACTAAACTGAACTATGCTGAAGTAAACTAAACTACAATGATCTCTAATCTTTAGTTTACACATCCTGTTGTACCATCTATGATGAAGGTAATATAGAGTTCTCACTCTTACTATGAATCTTATGTTGACACATAATTTTTTCTAATTACTGATACCTGATTATAGCATTTCAAAGGCTGAAACATGTACATTTTATATTTCAAAATACAAAAAAGTTGAGTTGTGAATTACAGATCCTGTATCACCTTCTTCATAAACTGCTCTTTTCTCACTAAGTTTGGTCTAACTAAATGTATTCTGGTCACAACTTAGTTAATGAAAACGCATGGTAGTAGAGTGGTGTACCTGAATGTTTGGCCATACAACTAGACAAAAAATTTTAAATCAGTGGATTGGAGGATTATGTGGACCAAAATGGTCTGAAAGCCGTTTAATCCTGTAAAAATGGGCAGTTTGGGGTTCTAACTGATCGTCAATGGGCCGGGATTTACCACTTGTCCGAGACGTATGGATATGGGTTACGCCTCATTTGTCTAAAGAATGAAAACGATTACCTACCATCCAACCCAAGAAGTTAAGGAGCAAATTTTCTGGTATTCCTTCATAAGCAGAAGTGAAAATCTTGTTCGTAGTTCTATTATAATAACCGCATTTATCCCTTGGTGACAACAGGTTCGTGTCATTGCTGGAAAGAAAAAGCACGTTCACACATTTTAGACTTATAGTAAATAATACTGCAGCCTACAGTTCATAAATTAGGCTCCTGCAAACTTCTCGCACCTCAATGTGAAGGAAAAAGCCATCTTTAAAGTTGGGTACGTTTATTAAGTGTAAAACACTGACCGTTCCGAAAATAAGTTGTGCATTTCACTGCTACACTAACGTAATTACACTTTCTCTTTTTTACACACCAAGATGAACACACGTTTTAGCACTGCTAGTCTTCTTCGAATTACATAACTACACTCACAACCTAATTCCTATTTTGCGATGTAAGTATAAAGCAAAATTATGCTACCAAGCAACGTCAGCCTGACCGCCCACCAGCTCTCGTCACGTTTGCTACTAACTGTGGTACAATTTTGACATGATGGACGGTAATCATTTATAATCACTGATGCATATGATTTTCCGTTGCTTTCGTCCAACATGTGGCAATTTCCCACCTAGACTTCGTGAGGTGCGAACCGTGGACAGCTATGCACGTTGCTGGAAGCCTATATGATCTGTGATCTGTATGCACAGAAAATGTTATTTGTGTTCCGGACGGTCGTTGGCTATCGTTGGGTGCGTGTCTGATCCATGGTGTTAGTAGTGTATAAGAAACATGGCGACTGTTGAACCAGCAAGAGAAAAATCTCTCCTCGAATATAGAAAAAAACTCCTTGAACATAAGGAGGTAGAGAGCCGGCTGAAAGAAAGTATGCGTTTTGCACTACTTCTGATTATTTTGCAGAGATATTGTTGGACCACGCATTCAAATGTTGTGTATACGTTTATTGCCGAGTCATTCTTGTCACAAAGTGATTCTTTTTTCGATGTAAATCAGCGACCCACATTATCTAGATTGTGTTTATTTTTATTTCAGTGAGAGAGCAGTTAAAGGAGTTAACGAAACAGTATGACAAATCGGAAAATGATTTGAAAGCATTACAGAGTGTTGGACAGGTTAGTATGTAGCGTATTTTCGTCCAGACTAAATGCAATCGGTGACGTTTTTCGTGAAAGGTCAGGTTCTTTAGATGAGTATGTAAATCTTTCAAGTACCTACGCTAGACACGCTGCTGAGTTTTAATCATTATGTGTAGCATACAGTTTTCCAAACAGTAGGTTTTTAGTCACGTGCCTTTTTGTAACGAAGTTTAGTTAGTTACATTTATGTTTACACGAAGCAATTAGTGAAGCAAGACAAGTATGCAGGACACTGTGTTTTTTATAAGCATGCAGTCCGGCAAGTGCTTTTTACTTAGGGGCAGGTGTTTCAGGCAGCTGTTTTCATCTTGTTTTTTTATGACATTTGTTTAAAAATATTTTGATGCCATATTTGCAAAATTATTTCTCAAAATTTTGCCATGGGGCTGCTTGTTCTGCTACATTAATACACACATATTCAAGAAGCATTCATGTCCTTTGTACAACTGTACAAATTTGTTTGTTGTCTCATTAAGTACACCTTGCTGGTATTTTCATTTAAATAGACTCTGACGAAATGTTGAAAAGAGTAACATAAATAAAACACAACCAAAAATAGCATATGAACATGTTGACAAATTTCTCCATTTGGTCACAAACGATGAGTGCTGGAAGTGCATCTTTCAAATCTTTATAAGTAATGAGCATGTGGCATACCCTTTTGAAATATTGGTATGGTGGAGGGAGGCAAGTACTCGCATGCAAATAGGACAGTTTTAGGTTCACTTGCCTTGCCTTCAGCTTGCATCCTACTTGATTTGGTGTTAATTTTATAAAATACATGTCCACACATGCCAGTTAGCTTGCAACAAGTAACCTGTGCCCTTGACACGCTTGTTACTGGCATTATGTAAACTGCCCATCAGGAAACAGATTTAAAATGTGGCGCTGAATTGCAACTATACAGGATGTTATGCCCAAGCTGCTGAACAGGCCTGTATGTAGTGGGCTAAGGTAACCACAGAAATGTTGAAATATTAAATAACCATTACTCAAAGGCATTCCAGCCACAGTGATACATATTAATATTTGTCATATTAATAATGTGGAAGTATATTTAAAGTCATGTGAAAGCTTAATAGATGGCTTACATATTTTGGTAGATGAAATGTTTGTCCTGTGAGTAATTCCTTTCACAGTTTTTTCATAAAATAAACTGTACTGAAATAATGAATACTTTAATTCTGACAGTCTGATGAATGTGCAGGCACACCTTCAGAATGTTAGTGGCATGGACTAGTAATGTTCTAGCAGAACTCACAAAGTTTTGAGGAATAAAGCAGTAATAATGTGTTAGCTATGAATTTATGTACTCTGTTTTATTACTGTAAGAGCCACAATCCATCCTGGACCAAACGTTATAAAATTCCAGGATATATTGTTCTTTGTTGACCTGAAATAAGACACTGTTTGCCATAGTATACCTACACTAATGGGAATTGGTGTTACAAAAGCAGCACATTCTAGTATTGGCAAGAATATATGTTATACAGGGTCCTTAGTTTATTTGACCTTTATCATTGACCATTTGAAACCATCTTGCATGTTGGTAGGTAGTGCAGCACTTGAAACTTTTCTAATTTGTTGTGACTCAAGATTCACACACTTTATTTCAAGGCATTGCATTTAATATTAAGTTTTAGTTCACTGTATTTAAATTATGTGCTGGAAAAATTTTTTCATTGTATTGCAATTAATAGTAGTTTTTTATTCACCATATTTAACCTTATAATTTCAAGGGACCATAAGCTGGTCTGTAAATTGTAGTAGTCACTGCCCTAGTCAGCCATATACTGGTCTCAATGGGTTTCATCAGTAGCTTGGTGCAGGAAACAACAAAATCTTTTTGTTATGGACCTATTTGATGAGATGTTCTGTGTTTCCACTGGTGAACTGATGAATACTGATATTTGTTTTACACATCAGTTTTCCCTCTTGTGACTAATTGTCTCATCAGTATCGCAAAGCTGTAACCCAGTCATAGGTTTGCAGAATGTGTGGACACATGCCATAAGGCCATCAGTTGCCTGCTTTATAGTTTCAAGGGGAAGATTTCTTTCAATAGGCATATTACATGGCTACAGGAAACCAACAAAGGTCTATTTATAGTGCATCACCTAAAAGCAGGAAGTAAACAAAAAAAAGTAAAGGTATCCCGCGACAGGCCGAGGTGGCCCTAGGGGTTCCGGGTTGGTTAAGGCCCCGGATCTTCTCAACTTTTGGCACTACAAGGGTGGTAGGTCATCAGCCAAATGCACTGGCCACCTTTACCCCAGGAGAAATCCCTGGTACTCATTATCAGAGGCTGAGTCGACCTCGGGGCACATGGTTTTGTCGGAAGGAACCGCGGAAAAAATCCCAAGTGATACCACCGGGGATCGATCCAGGGACCATCCGACTAGTAGCGCAGCACCTTGACCACTACACTACCCCAGGCCCCAGAAGCAGGAAGTTTGAGATGATAAATTGTAACATTGACTGCATTTTCCTACAAATTTCAGTTATAATCAAACTATGTGATACCACAAACACTGATATAAGCCATTTTTTTTATAAAGCATGAAGGAAGAGTCTACAAAAATATTTTAAGTAAATGTAAAAGGTTCAAAGTTATAGACTGATACATATTTAGTGTTCACAAATTAATATACAAATAAACAGATTTTTTCTTAAACTTTAGTACTTGTTTTGAAAGTAACTTGTTTAAAACTGTAATTCATATAGTTTATTATGTGAATTGCCATGTACCAGAAGTTGAAATGCCACACCCAGAGTGATTAAAGGTAGCCATGCTAATAGTGCCATGGTCATTTAAACCCAGCAGGTAAAGGTTAAAGAAGGCACTGGACACTGCAACCTGTTTAAATCATGTATTGGCACTTTTTGGATTAACATGGGATGTTTTGTAGACCATTTCCTGTTGTTAGGACAGGTCATATATGTGTTGAAATGGAACCAATCCATGCCATTAAACAGAATTAGTGGTACAATTTCTGCATTATGCACCAAATGAAGGTGCCAAGTTCACAAAACTCACTCTTACTTCCTGATCTGTGTCAGGGGTCTTCAGCGACAGTTGTCTTATGTGGATGTCAATGCAGCATGCTCATTTGCTGTGCAAGGAGAAACAGTGATTTTATTGGAGATTTCTCAAATGTAGCACCCCTTCCATTTAGTTTTTTCTCAGCATGTGCGTACTGCATGTTCTCTTCCTGTTTAGCTGTTGCTCAAAACCTTTCCACGTATTTGAAATCTTTATTTGTGTGTGTGTCTGGAACATGTGCTTCAGGAATTTTTTTCTGAATTTGTGACAGTGTTTCTTGTAAGATCAGTATTTAGCATGTACATCATACATAAACATGCAGTGTTGCAGTTGTATAGTCATTGAAGGTGAAGACTGAATGACTTCACTACCGCAGACAAATTGGGTGCAGGCAGCTAGTGGTTTAGCCAAGTTTGATATGACAAGGTAGCCGATGACAACTGACCAGCAGTTTGGGCCAGATAAAATAATGACCCTTATATTCCCTTTGGCTGATGTTCCTTTATTTACTGTCATTGGGTGTATAAATTAGTTGTTGCATGAAACAGTTGCTTAGCAACAAAACAACGAGAGAGATGATTTCTTTTGCACTACAAAAGGGTGCCAGAATAGTGTAGTCAGTATAGTGACTAGACTATGGACTGGATGATCTGGGTTTTGAATCCCCGAAGGTGCAAGATGTTTACATCTTCTCCATTCAGTCCCCTAATGCATACCAAAGGCTTTTACCAGGGGATGAAGTTGCCGGGTTTTGAGGCTGACCACTAGCCTCTTTATAGTACTGACTTTGAGAAGGGGTGGAGCTACGCTTTGATTCCCACTGTGTGACTTCATTGGGTGTAAAGGAAAGACTTTACTCTTTATTTTTACCTTCACACTATGAAACAACCAGAACAAAGGCAGAGAAAGGAGAAAATGATGTGGCTGAATGTCAGGTAATTGAAATACTCTCATATTCTTGGGAATGCCAATACATTTATGCCAGGAAAATCATAAAATGGTATCACAGCATCTTAAGTCCTGCATTGAAAGTGAAGGATACCATTTGGAACAATTTTGCAAGTGCGTTCACTAATAAAGAAATTCACAGTCTTTATTAATGTACATTTTACTAATTGGTTAACTTACCTTTGGGTGACTCCGTGTGCATATGTGTACACACTCATGATCGAGGTGTGAGCCAAATCTTTTGCACTGGGGAAGTACAGCAATTTAGATCGGTTTTGTCCCCTTCAGATTAGCCACCTTCAAAGTTCATGCACTGGGTCCTGCATCTTCCCCATTGCTACCAACATCTCTGGACCTCCATTGTCTGATGCTGTCTAGCACTACCTGAAATGAAGCTGTAATCTACATAATATATTTGAAATTTTGTTTTTTTGACTGCATTTTCATCTTCTGGCCTGTTATGACCTTAGGAAGGAAGTTTATTTTATGGGCCTGATTTCGCAGGTCCTTGTTTCTGGTTGTAATTTAGGAGATGGAGCAAAAGAGTTGCATCAAACTGCCCCATTTTTAATTCTTCAGTTAAAATGTGTTAGAATGTACCCTGTTGTATACCTAGAATATTACAAACATACAAATATACACCATTTATTCTCATGAATGACTTAACTTTTTGTATGTTTTCATCAGTCGTACTTGATGATGGGCAATGTGAGTGTTCAAAATCCTCAACCAAAGCTTTGCCGTTTGTGAAATTTGAAAACCCATTCAAAGGTTTATTTCTACTTATGGTATCACAAAGGCATTTTTAAGCCTTTTATAAGTCTTGGAAAGCTGTTTTCTCAAGGTTAAAAGAAAACCTGATGAAATTTTATGTTCCTTAAAGTAAGGCATTTTACTGGGCTACAGCAATTTTAGAAGGTGTAACCCCCACATCGTTAAACAACAGTTGAACAAAAGTGCAGTGTTTTGTTACAGTGATACTCACCTCACTAATTCACAATAAATGACTTAAGGGGTACCTAGTGGTTCACTGCATTATTTCTAGTTAGCACTCTACACAGCAAGTACTGTTACTGAAGTCAGTTCTCTGATTCTTTTTCCTTTTTTCTCATTCTTATACACTTAACTGTAATCAACAGACATCTGCAGTGCTAACAGTATGGATTTGCCACTGAATTTTATGGTGGGGCATGTTGGTATTATTTTGTAAATTTAGACCTGTTTATATAATGTTTATTTTGGGTATGTTTGGCATGACTGAAACAAATTTTGCAAGGCATTTGACAGTACATGACTTTATGTGGCTGCATTCTGGAAGAAATGAGTAGAGTCCTAAGACCAGGAGTTGATCCCTGTTAGAAATGCAATAGATGGGCGAGTTTAAGATATCGTGGAAAATGGTGAGTTACTACTTCTTATCCTGAAAGCATTTGCACAGTTTACTGGCTTACTACCTGCTCAAAATGTGTAATGTTTTCAGTGTGTGTGTTGTAGTAGAACTGTCTCTTCCACCAGTAGCAGTCCAGTAGCCAGCAGTCCTCTGCACCACACCAGACATGCTCACCCTGTTGCAGGCATCATCACCTGGTCTCTGTTGTGTGTATGGCCAGCACGACATTAATGTTCTGAAGTTTCTGTTTTGTTGTGTTTGAGTTACTTTTAAATTTTTCTAACAGATTGATTGAGCTTAATTGAAGTAGATGACTGAGGTCAGAAATGTTTTATTTTTTGACTGTAAAAAAAGCACAACATCTTTAATTAGTGCTTAAATAATTATATCTGTTTCAGATTGTTGGTGAGGTTCTAAAGCAGCTAACAGAAGAAAAATGCAAGTATCCCTTTATGAACTAAATGTTTATTACACTTTGAATTTCACTTATTCAGTACTATGCATTGAAGTCAAGTATAACCTTATTAATATATTATAGAAATACATAATGCAAAGTTTTTCATTGAGGAGCTTCATGATCTGCCCCCCCTCACCAAATAATGTACAGGGGACCAAAACAAGAATGAGATGGGTAGGGCACATGGTACATATGGGGAAAGGAGAGGTGCTTGCAGGTTTGTGGTGGAGAAACCAGAGGGAAAGAGACTGCTTGGAAGAGCTAAACATGCAGGGGAGGATAATATTAAAATGTTTTACTAGATAATTTTACCAATTTCAGCCTCCATTTTATCCACTTGTTTGTAAATTTGAGATCTCATCTGTGTACAATATTTGCATTGTACAGGATCACATTTCTGTCGGCAGTTCGTACTGCCAGAAGATGGCTTTGTAGAAGAAGCCACAATGTGTAGCATCATATATTTTGATAATAACAGCATAAGAAAGCTGTGATTGACCTTGTTTTAATTTTCATAATTGAGAAGTTTCTTCAGGAGGGTGCATACTGGATTGATCTGTCTGAGAATAGGCAAAAGTGATGGCCACTTGTGATCAAACTGTTACCTTTTCAAGAAGGATGCTGCTCCATGGCGTTAGTTATTTAATGTGCATGAAAAGCTACTGGAAAAGCAGTGCAATAAATGACTGTTGTGTATGATAAGAAACTGTCTGTTAAGAGTTACAGTGTAGTGATTATGCAAGTGCTAATGTTGTGTACAAAAACTTGACTTGGAGGAAGAAATGTATTTTGTGCATAATGTTCAGTTCATGTTTTGATTTTATGAATTTCACTTCTCAAATGCAGGGTGGACCATTTCCTGCTTGCTGATAAGGGGTGATCCACCGCTTCCCTACATTTGAGGTGTACACCGTATGTCAGGAGGGGCAACAGCCAGCGAAGGTAGCTGCTCAAAAGTACGCAGGGAAGTCAGAAAATAAGGTTCCCTATTTTATTACCACCAAATAAGTTCACATAGTGAGATGCCTTTTTATTCACTTAAAGTTCAGACATTGGTCACT
>JGI24700J35501_10929872_pt1 | contig 10437 bp, 4 predicted proteins | sample TergutTh196P1_FD_35501 | JGI IMG/M metagenome (IMG submission 35501) | reverse complement strand
TGCTTGTTTACTTACTAACAGTATCTCTCCAACTTCTGCATGCACTATATAGTGATCAGTACTGCAGTCAGCCTATCTGAAAGATCAGACATGCATACACTTCAATGCCATCCCCAACCTATCAAGATTTGCTCAATTTGATTGTGTCTCTTCCCATTAGGATAAGTCCAATGTATCTCTGAATGTTTCAATGTGGGGAAATAAACTACACTTATTCAGTCAATGTAGGAACACTGTGCCCTTTAAAACTGGATCATGCAATGTGGCAAAGTCTACTACTGTAACACTGTTATCATTACTAGATTCATATAAACTCCAATTCCCAGTTCTTGGGTTTTAAATATCTTCTATCCCTAGCTTTGCACTTAAAAGCTCCTAACAGAATTTTCATGTCATACTTTTAGAAAAATTATAAATATATCTGCTTTATTTCCTCACAGGAACTGTCCTTGGTAAAATTAATTTTATCCACTGCTGGGGCATTTAAATTCAGAATAATATCACACCAGTGTCCTCTTAGTATTACAGACATAAACCTTACTGTGAACTGCTGATATTATTCCCACACATATGAAAAATCCTGTTCCTAATTGATGGTTCTTGTTGTCCTTAGAAATAAGTTCAGTGCCATCCTCATCCCATCTGATCTAAACTCCCACTAAGTCATAACATATACTTTGCTAATTCTCTTAAAATGGATTTCAATTAACCTCAGCTATACAGGATCCTGACATTCCTAGTTCAAAGTCTCATGTCCACCTTCCTTTGTGCGTCATTTCAAATTTATTTAAATTTATCTGATTTCAATTAATTCTAGATGGCAAGAGTGGAATCATAACAGTGATGATGGGAGGGAATGAAATTTTGCCTATAAATGAACAGAACTTAGGAATTTCAATTAATTTTTGTCACAAGGGAAAAAATAAGTCCCCTATTTTCTAGCAGTTTAAAATATATTTATTACATCTGAATTAACACTTGGCTGTCACCCCCATATGGCCAGAATTTTAAATCCCTGTTCCTAAATGACCAATGGTAGTACGTTTCTCCCTTTGAGCTATCAGGAGATGCTATGCATCATGTTACATACCTTCTTCCATGTTGTGTTAGTTTTACACATTGAAATGACATATAATATATGTAATCTACATATATCCAAAAATTACACTCCCCTAAAAGCAGTTTCTAGTAATTACTATTTAAATCAAAATTACCAATTTCAAAGTTCCCGTGCCTGTTGGAATTCAATATAATAACAGAAATGATGATGATGATGGTTGTGGTGGTGGTGTATAACAACCGTGATATTACAATCCTGACATAAATCATGTAATCCTAAGTGTATTACACACTCATTAGAATTCTTCAGAATTGACATTAATTTGTTCTACTATTCTAGATAAATCCATTATGATGTCTGCAGCATGAGCATACAAGCATTCAGTTCAGTATCTTATATTCATAATTATGATGTAATATTCCCATTTCATCCAGCTACAATAGAAACAAAGATGATCCAGTGCATTATGTAATGTGAAAGGAACATGTTTAAAACTCTACAGTAACAACGTAATTTATATGGCTTATGTTGTGCTCTGAAGTTCTACGGTGAATCTCATTTCATTGATATTTAGTCTAGTCACACCCACGCTTTGCATTTCATCTAATTCATGCAACTGTATACAAAATATTTAGCACAGTTCCCCTGTAGAATGTTATAGTTCCATGTGCAGTCTCCAAGCTCACTAATATTACTTCACTCTGCAAAATCAGTGAGGGGTGACAGGCCATTCAGACTCCATCCAGTGATTCTGTCCTGCAGTTTTAGGTGGTCCATTACATACTGAGGCTGGGCTTTTTGAGTTAAACCTTCAACAGAGAAAGCACATACTATAAATACCAGACATATTGCAATGAGAGAAAAAGCACGATTTTAAATGCTTCAAAAAATGGAGTAATATATTCACTCCTGCAACTATACAATGATGTTTAAGAAATTAATACAATAACAGCCCAATTTTGCAGATCTGGATATAGAAATGGTCAAGTTGTAACCCCCTCTAATATCAATGAATATATTCTAGATGTTCTAGTCTGCTGTTCTTATTTGTGCAGTACATATTTTCACGTATTTATATGGCTATTTTTCCTATCAACGAATCCTTTAAAAAGCTTCCTTGCTAAATCACATTCAATAACTTCTACATTGCTCTTGAACAAAATGTTACACGTTATTGTTATCAAATACTGTGCAAAAGTTACTCAATGTTATGATTTCAATTACTTATTATTTTGAGAGGTCAGGTATATATTAAGTTTCACAGCTATGTGAAAGTTTGAAAATTACAGAACTAAATATGGCTGCACACATTACCAAGTAGAAATGGTATTTAAACATCATTATAAGACTTCAGTAGAACTGCTAACATTACAGAGCAGTACACACACACTTTACCTAATCCAAGGATATGGACATTTTTAATAATGCATGTGTGATGCATCTGCAAATTACTGAAACTTCTTGTGATCAATATTTATTACTGAACACAATCTTTAACACACTTATTTCTTAATACGATATGTTCTGAGATCCAGAATTGGCTTGTGACCACAATTTTTACATCCTTCATTTCACTAATATATTGCATGGTCCAGTTAAGTGTTATACATAAACCCCTGGCTCCCATAAAATTAGAAGAGAAATAATACAAGAACATAAAATAAAGCACCAATAATTCCTCAAAACTATGAGTACATATCAACTAGTCTACACAGCAACATATTCAGAAGTCAGTAACTAATATTCATATTTACTACAATAACAAGCACAACACTCATATAATTTACCATAAAATTTAATGATATATACTTTCCGTAACCGAGGGGTTACCGAAACACAGATTTGGAAGGATTCATGCAGTAATATTTATAATGTACTCAAGACCAGTATCTACCTGTTACATTTCCCATGTAATGGCAAAGACTCCCCTGCAACTGATCCTAAATGGACAGCACTGTCAGGACCGGTCAATCCAACACTACTCCTACTGGCAAACCCAGGCACCAAACACAAATGTCGATCCCGTATTGTTGGCAAATGAGACTTAGGAATGGCAGTTCCAATACTGGATTCAGCAGACCTTGAGAAACAAGAATCAGTGCCCCTCATCAAGGTGTCTGAGTATAAAGACTGATATGGCAAAGTATCCTGGTTTATATTATGCTGAAAATGCCTTGGCATTCGAAGTGTTTCAGTACTTCCTCCAAGAACAGGCACACTTTCTTCTGCATATAATGCTGTTTGACCAGCTTCATCTACTGGCACTGAGGCTTTCTGACTGCCATCCCACAGATCATTTTTGTCAGTCGCGCTAATATCATTCACATATTCACTCATTTCACCAGTCATATTTTCTGCATGTAAAGAATTTACATAACCTTCAGTATAAGAGCTGTGTTTTGATGTATATGGAACTGGTGATCTTCTAGCATATGACGATAGTCTGTCATTGTAATCATTTTGAGCATGAAGTGACTGGCTTCTGTGTGATTTCAAAGGGAGATGGACAGAATGGCTGGTATTAATCGCGTAGTCTACAGAATGGCCCTTCTTCCTCAAGAAATTCCTTGGATGATGTAAAAGGGAAACAGAATTAGGATCTTGGTATGAAAGTGGAAAAGAGCCAACAGAAGACATGGATGATTTCCTAGGTTTCCTTTTAATATCATTAAATCGTGAGTAGAAACTTTTCCTGCGAATCCTGTCACCAACACTTTCTTCAACTTCATCTCCTGAGGGAGACACAGGCGAAGGTGGAAATTCATGGTTCTCAAAATCTGAACACACAGACCGTGAATCAGAACTTTCCAGTTCATGTGGTGGGGATAACACAGATGAATCAGCAGAAGGGAACAAACACAAACTAAGATGCTTAACATTTGCAAATTTTATGTCACCTTCTTTTAAACTGTACTCATCTGCAAGTGAATTAGGAACTACAGCATCTGTGGTTGGTGAAACTCCAGAAATTGTGCAAGACCCTAGTTCATTGGCATTACATGCATCAGTACAAATCTTACATGACATGTGGGCTGAACTATCTCTTTTTACACAGTTGTTTTTATTTTTACCAAGGTGATTTATGTTCTTCTCAACTTTGCTGGGAATACACATTGCTCTTGCATCTGATGCTACTTCCTGTGTTACCAAACTTACACCATCATTTTCATTTGTAGGCACCTCCAATTTCACCACAGGTATATCAGCTGCTTTTGGCACCTTCATCCCTTTGTAAGCAATTGTTCCCTTCAATCCAGTGAGGGAAGTGGGTCGATCTGGTTTGGTATTACCTTGTATTACTGACCTCATATTAATCTGCTCTTCTGAGCACTTACCACGCTCAAGTACTGACATAATTTTAGTATCTGAATTTGCACTTACATCATTATTAGACTGTGCTTGACTGCTTCCTTCATTTGTATTTTTTGTTTTAGATTTAATGCTACCCCTCTTTAGAAGTTTTGGAACACTGCTCTCTTGTTGCTTTGTTGCAATGATACCTTCTAATACACAGATGTCTTGTGTAGTATTGGAATTACAAGGAACTGTTTCATTCTCCAATGCATTTTCAGTAGTTAACTCTGTTGAATGATCTGTAGTCAGGTGTTCAAGTGTATTTAAGCCTGGATCCTGTAAGTAAGTTTCTGTGCTTTTATTGGTTTCTAATTTCCCCTTCTGAATTTTTACATCCCTTGCAATAGGCTTCTTTTTAACCACAGAAGAGTGTGAACCAATTTTTTTCAAACATGAAGGAGGAAAAGTTTTGAATTCTGGTGACCCACTGACATCTACATCAGGTCCCAGCAGAACACTGTCACTGTGAGAGCCAGCATATACAGACTGAGTACGTCTAAGACGTGATAATAGTGAAGGCTGAACGGATGATGACTGACAGGTTTTAACTGGTGTAACTTCCAGGTTCCGAAATAAACCTAGGACAGCAGTTACTTTGTTTCTTAGTTTTGAACGAGAATTTTCATTTGTAGAAGGCAAGTAATTTTTGGAGGTGGACTCGACTGTATAACAGTCACTCACTGAAACAGCACGTTTCAGAAGATGTGACTCTGAAGTAACAATGTCACCACTGCGAGGAGCTAAGCTTTGCTCACGTAGAGAGCGAATGGCTTTGTCCACACGACTCTTACCAGAAGTGCTGGCTGAAGGAATATAGTCAACCGATGATCTGAATTTTTCAAGTTTTTTCTCAAGTGAATGTAGGAACTGGCTCTTCCTACTCACATTATTAGATAGCTTTTCAAATGTCAAACAACTTTTCTCAGTTTTCGTGGCATCATTTATACTCTTTGACTTCTCTTCCATTTCACTTACTGATTTAATTTGCTCTCCACTCTGTTCTTCCATCTGTTTTGTCTCAATATCGCTGTTTTTCAGATTAATATTATCCTTGTCAGTATTTATACTGTCCGAAATTTCAGTTATCAAATTTGTTTCCAATCTTTCTTCACTCTGACCAGTTGAGGATCCAGTTTCTAAAATTGCCTGTACATGAGACAGAGACCCATTCTTCTCTGCTGCCAGCCTCTGTATGTTCTTTCTTAATTTCAACTTAGTTTTGTCTTCTGCCTTATTTGCATCCTTTTCCTTGGCATAAATACTTTCCTCTCGTGGAGTATCAAAAAAATCTGGACGCAGAAAACGGGAAATGCGGCGCTTCTTTTTAGCAGCATCTTTCTCTTCACCTGCAGGCTGAACTTGTTGTCTCCTATCTTTCTCTCCACAACCTTGTCTGAAAAATTTGCTCAGTACTGAACGATCAGGTGTAGAGCATGATATACTTGATCGTGGTGTAACTGCAGGATCTGTGCTTTCCTCAGTGTTAACTTTCTTTTGCTTTTCAACCTCACAACTCACACTAGATGATCGGAAGTGTAATAGTGAGGGAATCTGACTGCGGCCTTTATATTCTGAAGATGATGTTGCATTACTGTTGCTTTTCCTAAATGACCTATCCTGATACTTACTTCTGACGTCAGGCATGCTTCCAAGAACTGAGCTGGAATTGTTCATGCTACCAAACTTTGAAATATTCAGCTGAGAAGGCAAGGCTGAATAGGAACTAATACTTCTAGGATCAACAGATGCATTGCATGAACTGTCTACATTAGAATTTGAAGTGGTCTTAAATTCTGTGTTCATCTTGCCAGCACATGAAGAAAAAAATTTCTTTTCCTTTGTCCTAGTCACACTAGGAAGTGATGATGAATGGTGAGGCCGATCATACGCAGTTTCTTCTGGAATAGTTGAGCGGTTCAAATTATGGCCACTAACATTCAAATCATCCTCATACGTACCACCACCCACATTTGTGGATCGCTGTCTAGCACTGGATGAGCTTCGACCAGCCTCTTTTCTTCGTCCATGTGATCCAGCACTGCATGGCAATGGTGGGAGCACTTTGTCCACACCCAATAGCTTCCTGTGCTGACCATAAACATCACAGTCTGATGCTGAACTATCTCTATGGGTAGAAATGTTGAAACAGTCCCTATCTCTTGAATCTAATAAACTTAGAGATCTACGACCTGGAACATGAAAATCTTTCCTTGTCTGATTTCTAGTGGATTCATCAGTATCAGATAAATAATCTTGTCTGTGCAAAGATAACATGAAATTGTCATGACTGTCTTTTCTTCCTTGAACTCCAAATTTTGAATTTAATATGTTACTGTTTCTAGAATGGTAGTCATGGTTCCTAGACAAACAGCTGTTAGACCTCTCATCAGTTGTATTTTGCAAGGAAAGTGTTGACAATCTTCTTGATATGTGATGTGGAATATTACTATCCTGAGATGTTAATGAACCAAGAGAAAGTTTTCTTGTGGGTACAAGGTGATCTGATGACGGAGTTGGCTGATTCATAGTTGACTGACTTCCTACATCCTGGCAAGACGAGTGCCTGTGGTACTGTATTCGCCGAGCCGTGCTTGGTGTGTAGTAATATGAGCTGCTCAAATCACTTCCAGCATCATCACTTATGCTACCACTGTCAAGTCTTGATGGACCTGTGTGAACAGAGAGGGAACAAGTAACTTTCAACAGTAAGTCAAACCTGCAGAATTTTTTGGTTGTAAGGTGAGAGTTCAAAGCTTTTGCATTTAACACCTGAAATTTATGTGGAAGTTCACCTATTATTGACAGTGGTGATTCAGTAATAGTAAGAATATCAGTGGCCTAGCTACATTTGTTTACTCATACATTATCTTTACTCCCAACTAGTATCATCAGTAAACATAAATTAAAAATTTACCTTTTAAGTGCTTTGTTTTAAGAAGCTGTCTGCAGTCAGATGCCAAATATTTCCTCATACACCTAAATCTTTTATATCACCTACGCTATAATATAGGCATCTTACACATTTTGTCTTACCTTCTATTTATAAACCGGGTTGAGATGACTAGTAGATAGACATCTTCTTCACATATACAACATTATGCAGACTACACGCAAATTTTGTAGAACTACTTTCTCCTCACATTGTCTGTGAGACAGTGCTGTTTCTCAAAACATGGGTGAATGCACAACTGCACACGACAATACCAGCACTAATACAAAGTGTGGCTTCTTTCCCACAAAGAAATACACAAGACAGCTGCTAACAGGGTACCTCCTCTTACAACCAGTGTTTCAAATCACAGGCAGAAAATGTCTTTCTGTTAAGCATACTGGATAATCATCTATGGATAGCCTACCTCCCATCTTAAATATTCTCACCTGGTGATGATGTTGCAAGAGGTGGAAGATCACTTTGAGTTTGAATTCTGGTACTGATAACATTTTCCAGAGTGCATAATGTACAAGGTACATCACATATGTTTAGGAGGTTTGGATTAAACTGGTAAAAGAAGAGCTCCTTATACCATGTTATAGCTTTTCATATTTACTCCAGGTAGCTGACCATCATGTCACACCAATCATCACCCGCACCCCATACCATCACCAACACTACCATACATGCTGGCTTATTTATGGGTTCATTCACTTTCCACATTATTTTGCAGAACTGTGATCATACATACTTCTCTCTCATCTAGCCACTTCAATTACAACCATGCAGTTATTGTGGGCATATTCCACTTTTTCCATCTTCAGTGTTTTATGTAATATTGCCAGGCCTTTCCTATTGTTTTTCCAAGTGCCACACAACATGATGCTGCAAGTGTGGTGGTAGGCATCCAGTTGTGGACTTACATAGTAGTTGCCTATGAATAGACTGTATTCTTTCATCACTAGATGTTCCACAAGTGTGGAAACTAGACGTACTGTGACTTCCAACACAGCACAGTATACAACATTTGTTTGCATACCCGTATAAAGTAAAAGTAAAACAGTAAATTTGTCCCTGTATGCATAACAAAATCACAAAGGGGAAGTGGACATATAGCTCTAATCACTTTTAACATTGGCAGGAAGTGAAGGTGAATGTTCAGTCTCATGCCCTGCCTGACCACTTTATCCTCAGGGAAAGAGCCCCTTGAAACACATTGAACAGGAAGCTGGGTGAGCTCCAGATAAAAATTTTGTTCATGCTGGCATTTGAACCCCAGAACATCCAGCCTGTAGTCTAGTCACTCTACTTACTACTCTATCCTGACTCCTTGGGTAATGGTATACACAACATAAGGTGCATGCCCTGTCTTCATATTACACATGACAGTTTCAGTTCATACCAGTGGCAGTCACAGGAAATGCATTACTCCAATGACAAGCACCATTTGAACAAAACTGAAATATCATCTATACAAATAACATGTCTATCACTGTCCTTATTTTGTAAAGTTGTCAGAAAAGTGGAGCACTGAAAAAAGTAGCAACACAGGCAATGTATGTATAATGTAACATTGTGGTGAGTTTGCAAAATGTTTAAAACTTCTCAGCTACCCCTTCACCCTAATACAATGTCACTCAAATTTATGTAGTTGGGAATAAAGTGTTCTTAGTATTGTTGCTGAGCTACAAATTGTTCCCATGGAAACTTAACAATATTTTCTTTGTATTGTAGACCTATATACATGTATGTCCCTGTCAATAATATATAAATTGAATGCAATGCCATGGAAATGCAACAATACCTTCTCTTCAGTATGTCTGTTGAGCTAAAAACATTTCATAAGGCACATACTTCCTTGGTTAACCAAACAGCATGATACCATTTCTCATAAAGTGAGCAATTTTACTGCAAATTTATGTCACCAGCAAAAAATGAAACATACTCAAATCTTCATGTAAAGTGTCCTATATTTTTGTCCAACTTTAACCATTTGGATTTTCTCAAAATATTTTCATAAAGGTATCCAGTATAAAATTTCAGTACAATCCATCCAGTGGGAGCCATGCTGATACATGCGGAGAGATGAACAGACATGATCATGCTAACAAATTTGTGACTATATGTGAACATACCTAAAAAGCAACCACAAGAAATGCTAGCAGAGTAAAATGGCAATGCAAACATTCTTTTGTCACCAGTTCCCTGTTTTGTAGCATCCATAAGCATATTGTTACAATTATTACAGACCTTATTATGACAATACTTATGGCCTTATTTATTAAATTATGAATTTTATTATATTTTAATTTGACATGTGTGTTACATAACACATTTACTCTCATGATCTGTTGACAGTTTCTATATACGAAGATCTTGTCCAATTAGGATGTATGGAATGTATTTCAAATAAATAAATAAATACTGCCAGAAATACATAAAATATGTCCTCACACGTCAGTCCACTTATGAAGACAAGGCTTATAGTATGAAGGCTATTTCTGAGTACTGCAAGTGTAATGATTATTTATCTTTCATGGACAAATGTTATCATTTCTGGAGAAAAAAATTTTTAACAGAATCAACAAAACTAGCACTTCCATTATAGATGGCACTTAACCCACTTTTGTCCTTTTCACTCTTGTGAGATTTAGGGTCGTTATAATCCCTTTGTCACACATTATTGTCATCATTTTGTCTTTTCCATTTCCTCTGCTACAGTACAACTGGGGCATCTGGTTGCTCCCTGTAACTAACACTTTGTTAAAAGGAATAGACTCCCATTCTATAAAATTATGACTTAAATACACTAGTAGTAATAATTATTATTACAACACACAAAAATGAAAGAGCAAAGGAGAAGTTGGTGCTTACTACTCTGTACTTTTCTCAATCCTCCCCCTCTCAAATGTTGGAAAGTTTCCAACACACAGTGTTCCTATGAAATATGCAACAATACTGTTACAACTAAAATGTTGTTTACTAAGTTTGATATGTTGAGTTGTTTACTAAATTTAACCATTTGTGCACAGTTCACCATATCACTAAAAAAAAAAAAAAAATACTGTTCTCATTCTGCTGGGGAATCATA
>JGI24700J35501_10929873_pt1 | contig 10440 bp, 5 predicted proteins | sample TergutTh196P1_FD_35501 | JGI IMG/M metagenome (IMG submission 35501) | reverse complement strand
GGTGGAAGAATATTATGTTCAGGTCTTCCAGGTTACATACTGAGTTATGTATTTCAGTCCTGCATTTTCATAAACTTTGACGCAGTATTGCTGTAGGTATTGCTCGGTTTATTGATCAGCGTCTTTCGTATCACATTGGGGGTATACATATTAAGTCTGTTGAATGTCCATGAGTCATGAAGCTGAATCTTTAGGTCAGTGTGCTTACTTACCTCTTTGTTCTGCTTTTCTGTCTATGTGTAAGCTGTCAGACATAGCAGTGTCTATTGTATATGTCTCTTTTGTCCATTTGTTAACATACACGTATATGGTGTCAGATCTATTATTTGACGTGTCTGTTATTACTGGACATTAATATACCTTAGAATATTCATATTCACACAATGAACTTGGTAGATCTATGCTTTTGCTGTGTTTTCATATGGTCATACTTTATAGCTAGCACTTGATAAATAGTTCCTGATAATATTCTGTCTGATTGTATATCCAATTAGCCATCCACCAGGCCAGGTCCTTAATACAGTATGGTATATTTTCCACCATTAACACTCTAAAGATAATGGCACAAAAAATAAATTGTTCATGGTGCTTCACAGAATACCATGCCATCAAAGTGTTCTCTGAATTGAAAGGATTTGGAAACCACTGCTCAATTGGCAGGAATTTCTAACCAGTTTTGTGGTACAGATGGTTTTTCTTGCAGCTCTGGCTTGAATGTGTTTTCCTACAGGAGGAGACCCTGGTCTGAACAACCAGAAGACACCGACCACTTTGCTCCTCACACCCAATCAGGAGTTCCACTCGTTTGGCTTCACGGCCAGGGACTACTTTCATGACTTGGACATACAGGAAGCTAAAAAGTGGCTCTATTTTGACAAGTTCAAAATGAAACTCCATCACAACCAGGTATAGTTTGGGTGAAATAAACTGACCCCCTGGTAACAAAATTCACTGTTTGACATGCGATAATATACTAGTAACATACAATAGTACTGATAACACTATTAGACAGTCTGCTGTCAATTCTAGCCTTCTTTCATTTTTTTTCTCAATTTTCCAAGAGATGTTCCTTCCCAAAAGCTGCATGCATTTCTTCCACCCTCAACTGAGCCACATGACCAGCCCATCATGTAAGTACTATGCTGTGTTTCTGTACCTTAAAGATACTAGGTGACCTGTATAAAGCATGAACTTTATTGAAGTATGATATGTGATGTCCAATCAATAAGCATTATGCAACATTTAATTTTTGTTGGCTCTTCAATAAAACATTAACATGGGCTCCATGAGGGCAGGAAATGGGAAATTGGAATAGAGTAATTTTATTGTGACATAACTATTTTTTATTGTCCCAAGATGTCAGTTGCTGTTGTTCGACATGAAAATGCCTGTAAGGAATGACAGTCTAAAGCCACACTACATTAGTTCTGTTCATTATCTGGGATGTTAATCATAACCCAAACTTTTTAAACAATTTTGGACCATCTTTACTACCCTGAAAATCCATTTCCATCACTGCAGTCTTATTATATTTGTTCTCTTGTATTTAATATAACTTCCAACTGATTACACTTGACTCACAGATAATTAGAAACATATAGGAGCTATGTTTCCTTTGTCTTAGGACCTGAACCGAAACACTGAGATACAGGCAGCAAATGGCCAGTCAGTGTCTGCCCTCACTGTGTTTGCTTATGCACTACATCATCTGAAGATCCATGCTCTGATGGAACTGTCTGACCAGACTGGCTCAAATGTTGCCATTGAGGATGTCCGTTGGGTGGTGACTGTACCTGCTATCTGGAAACAACCCGCCAAACAGTTTATGAGAGAAGCTGCATATCAGGTCAAGGATTTTTTATATCAAAGCCCTTATTGTTTATGACCAATATTGCAGGTGTCTGTTACATGCCATTTATGTACGACATTAGTCATTGCCACTCAGAGACATTCTGTGTAGTAATTGTACTGTAATCATAAAAGTTTGGTATGAAATGGATTTACCATTATTTACCCAAAAAAACTTGTGTTAAGGTGTGGATTTGCAGTAACTGGCTTGTGGTGGGATCTTTTGAATACATCAGTGAAACTCTGAATTTCATAAGATTATGGTAGTGAATTTCTTGACCAGTTGTGTGACTGTTTAAGACACTGCTCCTTGTAAAAGTACTGTAGGTATTTGTGCCAACTGCACATTAAGAATTTATGCATTCTCTGGGTTTCTTTCCATTGCCAGGCAGGTTTATGTGAGCCAGACCGGCCTGAGGGCCTCCTGATTGCTCTAGAGCCTGAAGCAGCTTCCATTTGTTGTCGTAAATTGCGTTTGAATCAACTTGTGCCAGAAAAACCCACTGAACAAACGGAGCTGAAAGCGAGGCGATCTTCCAGTTCTACTTTGAGCCTTCCTCTGGAACCAACTGGAAACAAACTGGTTCTTGAGGACAGCAGGGAAGGTACTATCACTCTGTGTGTCTGTGTGTATAGAGGGTCCTATTAGAGAATACTGATATATGATTACATTTAGTTAAAAGTAAAGAGCAATATTTTGCCTGTTTTTCAGTATTGAAGGAAAAGAAAATATATGTAGGAGTGTACACATGTGCACATACATTGTGTGGGTTTATGAGGTGTAGACGGCAAAAATACATAAACTTTGTATGACTTTGAGTCCACAAATCCTTCCTTTTTTGAGTTCAACCCAGCAAAGTACACTGCTCCCTGTAATAATCATTTCAACTGATATTATAAACTTTGATAATTCCTGTCTTTCTGTTCCTACACTTATCGTATTTGACCTTATATATTTTCCTAATGGTGGAAATGTGTAAAATTTTCATGTCATTATTGTGAAAACAATAGCGATGGTTTTTCTTTTAATGAATTGGTGGACATGTACATGGTTGTTATGCATGGCTGTGCATATGACAATACCTGGGACACTAGGTGCCCCTGCCAGGAATATTTTTTGTACCAACAACTTTCAAAAAAGGAAACGTTTCTCACCACAGATCGTCAATTTACAGTGATTGGAACTTGTGGCCTGAGGGTCATTGGTTGTAATGAGAGAATGAACTTACTGCCCAGGCAATATATGATACATGTGAAATGGATTAAAATATTTACACAAATATGAGAAAACGGATACAAAGATACATGTGGGTTAGGCATTACAAGAAACTCAACCCAAAGGATAACTTAGAAGCAATTACTTAAGCAAACTGAAACAGGAATTGCGAGAAATTTGAAACTGGCACTAAAATATCCAGCTAAAGTAGAACAAAATATACAGAACTCTGAACAGGTAAATGGATGATCTGGTTCCATAATTACTAGCCTACATTCCTGAAAGTTTCATATTGATTTGTGTCACTACATCTGTTACCCTACCATATATTTTTATGCCAGTCTTGCAGCCACTGCCATATCATATTATTGTAACTCATAAACTGAATGCCCAGTCCCTTACTTTAGATAATAAATGTGGTGTCTGAGGAGCATTTAAATTCACTACTAAGGGGTTAAATTTGTAATGAATATAGGTTCATAAGTTCCTGATAATGAAGAGAGTACATGTTTCCAAAATGATGGACTTGGCTTGCTGACTGAGAAGATCTGTAACACCTTTAATCACTACAAAAGCTTTCAGTGTTATTTTTTAATATTCATATACAGGTTTATTTAAACAATTATGGAGATTTTATTCTTCTACATGAATACATATTTTCATTAATGAATTTCATTGTAAATAAAATAATGAAAAAGTCAGCTGTATGCGGTCTTAAAACAAGGAATAAACACATCTTCAGAAACCAACTGTCAACCTTTCAAGTGTTCAGAAAAGTACTTACTATCTGGGCATCAAAGTGTCCAACTGTTTACCATGTGGACACACAATTTAAAGGTTAAATTTAAGATAGCATTAAGATGATACTTAAATGGACACACTTCACTTCTTTTGTTAATATATTTCTAATATTTAAATATGACTCAAAATTTACTGTCATCTGTACATAATTGTGGTGTAACATCTGATTACTGTGCATGAAATGCTTATAATATTTTTGTATTGCACTAGTTCTGTATGTTTGTGTTTTTCATGGCTTCCTGCGCATTTGACTACATTTTGGATCATTGGAATGTATGATATGTGTACGTGTGTGAAGGAAAATAAAGTCTAGTGTTCAATACCATATTTAGGTACACGATATATGGTGGTGGATTGTGGAGGAGGAACAGTAGATATCACAGTTCATGAACTCAGTGAACATCATGGCACACTGCGAGAACTTCACAAAGCCACGGGTGGACCTTGGGGATCCATGGGTAAGTGGCAGTCATTTGGGCTTCGTACTGAGTTGTATATGGGCATTTTGTTTAACCCTATCCTTGTTAATGCACCAATTAAATGATAAGACAGGTTCTGCTAGGCTTGTCATGTTAAAGTTTGACTAGAGCAAGGAGGCTTATTTCTGTTGCAAGCAATGAGAGATGTCACAAGAATGTGGAATATCTGACAAGTAAGCTTTAAGGATTCTTTTTTATCAGTTTATTGCTTGCTACATATTTTGGTTTTTGTGAGAAGCCACCATCACACAATACATCAAGAAAGATTATTTAAATGCAACTGATTGGAATGATAGTTTTTCAGATAGCTGAGATCCCACCTTTACAAAAATTGGTGTTGTATAAGCCAAAACTAGATTAAAGTCAATATTTTATATTGAAATATTAGAAATATACACTGTATTGAAATATTAAATACATTTTAAAAATTCTTGTTTATCTTTTTCACAAAGGTTCCTTTTGTTAGCAAATTCTTTTTAAAGAGCCTGGAATTTTTTGAATAACATGGAGCACCAGGCTTCACAGTGAGTTGAATAAGTATTCTCAGCCGCATAAATTACATAAAATTCCATCAGAAGAGGGGAATTGGATGTGCATTAAATGGGAAAGGATGGAGGAAGATGTTTAGTCTGTTTCAGTATACTGTTGTAACTTTTGCCTGCAGACATTACAGAAAACCACAAGAAAACTGTCTTTAGGCTAAGTAGTGCTCCAGCTGAGATTCAACCAGTAGGGTCTCTAAGTATATAAAAGCCAGACATTTTACTGCCATGCTATGTGTCTAATACATATCGTGTTTTGGGTTTTATATATTTAGGAATGCATGCATAAATAATATTGTACTGCATTTAGTAGTTCCATAAATTTCTTTAAATTACTGTCAGACAAGCAGAAAATAGGAGTTTTGTTATGAATAATCATATGTACTAGAACTGTTTCATTGTCATTATGAGAGAAGGGAAATTTACTTTATGCATTCAAAAGGAAATAATGAAGGAAAAGAAACTTATTTTCTTTAGAAAATGACTATCACAATGGGCAGGATAAATCTGTACATGCTGTCTGTCACTAGCTTGGGAGTAAAGGAAAACAGACTCACATACAGGCAATCTCCAAGTTATGTGAGCCCTCACTTATGTAAATTTGAACTTATATGTACTTTTTGGTCAATAAATGCATCAGACTGTTCAAGGTGCACAAACATTATATTGTCCTTGTTAGGTAAATTTCCATTATTGGGGATATTTTTAAAAAATGAATATACACCCAAACTGACAGATTGTGTCAGAAAAATGAAGGTTTAATTTCTGTGTTTATAATAATGTTATTTCCATTCATTTGTTTACTGTACCCCAAATAATATTTAAGGTTTTAAGACAATTACACTTTGCTTAGTACTTCAGTAGACAGTCACAAGATTACAGCACACAGTATATACACTGATGTATACATCTGGGGCTTAGTAATTTGAGTTTTGACACAAATAAAAATTGGGTCACAAAGGCTGGTGAAAAGAACCCTTCAGTAAATATGGGAGTGTTTGTATTACATAAACAACAAACATTACTGACAGCAGGCTTAATTCGGGGACATCATAAACTCATAAAACCGACCTTGGAATATGTACACAACAGATGCATGTTTTGGCACTCCATGGGTGCCATCATCAGGGAGCCTTCACAGTGGTTAAAGTGATGCTCTTGAAACAGTCCGCTGTGTACAGCACGGTCACACACTTGCGCGTGTATTAAAATTACAATTAAAATGCAGAAGAAACCACCCACAAAATTTTAAATTATTAAAACAGAAGTGGAGGTACTTCTTCAAGCTAAATGAAGGCTTCAATCATAGCATATGTGGAGCACAAAGAAGTACCTCCACTATTGTTTTAACATTGTAACATTTTATGGGTGACTCATCCTGTGTTTTAATTGTAATTTTAATACGTGTGCAAGTGTGTGACTGTGCTGCATACAGTGGACTGTTTCGAAAGCGATGCTTTAACCACTGTGAAGTCTCCCGGATGAAGATGGCACTCATTGAAATATGTAAGAGGAGATTTTTGCATCCATAGTGTATATATTCCAGTGCATGTAAGGTAGCTTTTATGATTTGTTTCTTACACTGTGCACAGTACACGCAATATTAAAATTGGGGAAATCATGTTTTTAATTCAGACATTATGCTGCTTTACATGCTATATGTCCTACACCCCTGGTCCCTTTCTTACTTGCTGCCAATGTATGTCAATTGTATGGTTTCATCCGAGTCCTTGCACTGTGATTTATTTTCTAGAACTGAATGCATATAAACAAAGGAAGGTGTGTTAACTAAGTCATTAAAGAGACAAGCTGTGGGCCAGACAGACTGGGTTCAGTTCACAGTAGCATTACTTATTTTCTCCTTGTTACCATGTTCAGGCTGGCTGTGGCTTGTGCCCCACCTCCTATGCAATGGGAATTAGTGGAGAATGTCGTTGGGAATCAGGGTAACTGTAGGTTATATTTGGAAATGATTTGTGACCTGTATATCCCACCACAGTGTCAAGCACCTCCACCTTTTGTTGACAAAATGGCACCTTTTACATGAAGGAACATGTTTTGCAGGTGTAGATTGTGAGTTTGAACGGATGCTTGAAGGTATATTTGATGCTGAATTCATGGCTCAGTTCAAGCTCAAACGTCCAGCTGCATATGTAGAGCTTTTGCTGAGCTTTGAAGCTCGAAAAAGAAGTGCCAGTCCTCACCGTGATTCATCACTCAACATTTTCCCACCATTTGCCTTCATTGATTACTACCGTAAATTCAAAGGAAAAGAGGTATGTGGAAATTTGTTTGTGTTGTGACTAATCATACTTGTCTCAGTTTATGATGTGTAATATTAGTAATATTTTAAGAGCATGGTGAGCAACTTTCATTGTACAAAGGATATTTGAGTGATTGTAGAATCAGTCAAGGCCATAAACACGATGAATATTAAAAAACACACACTTCCTTCAGTGCAGGATGTTATTGGTACACCAGTCTCCTAAACACAGATGTTGTTGACACTTTACATCACACTTCCCAGGCCATACAAAGTGAATGCATTCATGGGCTATGGCAGTCATTTTTACAACTTTCCCATCTTGTCACATGGAATCCTCCATTTTGGGTGATATCATGCTGCTGTGTGTTTCTTAAAAATAAGGTCTTAATTATCTGACCAAACACAACCATACAGATCCAGTATATTAGTCTTTTATTACACCCTGCAGCATGTTTCGGCTGTCCATATCAGCCATTATCAGGTGCCTGCTGGATAAACAAAAGAATGTAAAGGGAGAGAGTCCTCTCTGTACAGTGGTACAAATTATAACAATATTATTCCTTAGGTATAAGCAATGTGAAACTGTAATATAAATGAGATAAATACAAGATAAAATATGATAAAAGAGATAAAAAGATAAAAATGACTATTGGAAAAGCCTTAGCGGTCTACATTTGTTAGAGCAGTATATAGCGTAGTACATATTTTGACATAGATCCTCATGTCTTGGTTTGTGATTATCTTGAAATGGAACTCTTGAGTTGTCTCAATTGTTCTTAAACCCCAAATGTTTCCAAATAAAGGGGAGTGAGCTGAACACATTCTTGAGTATTGAAAACAGTCAGTGCGGTCCAGAGCTGTCATATACAAGACAAGTAACAATTTTTATGTAAACATAGGCAAGTAATAGACTGCGTACAATGTATTACATAAAAATTGTTACTCGTCTTGTGTACGACAGCTCTGGACCTCACTAACAGTTTTTGATACACAGGAACATGTCCAGCTCACCCCCCTTTACTTGGAAATATAAGGGTTTAAGAAGAAGTGAGACAACGAAGAGTAATATGACAAGATTATCACAAATCAAGATGTGAGAATTTGTGTCAATATATGGACTACACTAGATATTGCTCTACCGAACACAGAGTGCAAAGGCTTTTCCAATACTAATTTTTATCTTTTTGTCTATCATATTTTACCTTGTCCTCATCTCATTTATATTACAGTTTCACATTGGATATAAAGAGAGACCTCTCTCCCTTTGTGTTCTTTTTGTGTACCTAGCACTTACCTGATGATGGCTGATCTGGATAGCCAAAAGCAGTTGCAGTGTGTAATAAAAGATTACTATACTGAATCTGTATGGTTGTGTTTGGTTGGAAAATTAACACTTTATTGAATCCTCTGTTGCCATTACTATGAATGTGTGTGACATTAAAATTAACATTTGACATTGAAATGCATTTTCCTAACAGCTTAATATAAATTCTACTGTCAAATACTGCCATTATTTCACTACATAACCACTGCAACTGTCTAAAGCAAAGTACATTACAACCTAGGAGCTTTTATAATTTTCAAGAAATTCTCCACCTTTTATGGTACATGAAGTTTAAATACTGTGTTCATTAGAGCCTGCCACTGGTTACAATTCTGAGACACTATAATCCAGTCTCTTATTCTTGAACACAGTTTCTTTAAGATTATTTTAATATCGTTGTCACATCTACAACTAAGAATTTCCTTCATACTTTCCACCTAAAATTTTGTATGCTTTTCTCATTTCTGCAATGACTGCCCCACCCTTCCTATTCTCGTTAATTTGATCACACCAATAATGTGTAATGAAGAATACGAAATATTATGAAGCTCCTCTTTTCACAGTTTTTTCTACCTTCCTGGTACTTCCTGTCTCTTGAACCTGAATACTCTCTTCAGCATCCTGTGCTCAAACACATCTTCATGCATGCAAATATAATATTTGATAAGTTAGTAGCCTGCACCGTTACAAAAAATTCAGCAGTTCCTGATTGTAACGCTAAAAATTCTGCTAGATGGACGTTTGAAGTCACACAAGTGAACTGCACTGATTATTTATGGCTGCCAACATAACGTGTAATTACAACCAACCCTGTAAAATAAAAGAATAGGTGAAAATCAAAGGTTCTGTTGATGTATTGGTTGAAAAGTATGTGGTAAATCATGCAACATTATAAGGGTGAAACATATTCTCCATACTTTGTAAAACGGAAGTCTCATTTCTAAAAGTGGAGTACATTAGGCAAAACTAAGATATTTGGTGTACATGGATCACAAATTCTGTTTTCAGTCTTATGAACTGACATGTTACAGCTGCTTCCTTCTGAGGCATTAAAAAAGTCACTCATATTTAAGGTCACAGTCCGCTGGAAAAAAACTAAATTTGTAAGTACTGCAATTTTATATGAAGTGTTGCAATTTATATTTTAGGTTGAACAGGCTGTGAAGAAATATGGCAGGAAGGATATAACATGGTCCACTCAGGGAATGCTACGCTTACAGCCAAATGTCATGATGGAACTCTTCAGACCAGTGGTGGATAAGATAATACAGGTTTGTTGCTGACATGCCAAAACAGCTCCTTCTGACATTTTAATATTCAAAGTTAAGAGACAACATTTCCTGTCTAAACAAATGTAAAATAATCACATATATTAGGTTGGTCCTTTAAAATATGCTGCTTTTAAATTACAGAAGTTGTAAATAGGCCCAAGTTATTGAACACTGTGTCAGCAGCAAATGTTATTCTGATTTGATGAGATGAGATTAAAGGGTTGTGTACAGTGAACACTAAATGGGGGAATATGGAATTATAGACATATTTCAAGGTACTGGCCAGGCAGGTGGGATGAAGAAAAGCAATGAAAATCCTGGGTCAAAATAGCCAGAGTTTTTAACAAGACCCATAGTAACCAGAGTAATTGCCTACGATGCTATAAACGTGACATACCATATTTTAACCTAGTTTACCTTTCTATAATTTTAGAATCATTATACCAAACAATGTAATACCCAATGGGATCCCATTGCGTACTATGACAAGTATGTTGCATATTGCATATTTTAGCTCTTAAGGACCTGATGATGGTCAAAAAAAGACCAGAACATGTCATCCTAATGAACTTGTGAAGACACCTTGCAAGCTAATTTCAATTTAAAATTACTTGTGTTTGACAGTTACATCAATAAATATAATATATACATTAAAATAGCCAGTGTCTCAGTCAAGACTCAAACTGGCTACTT
>JGI24700J35501_10929874_pt1 | contig 10442 bp, 6 predicted proteins | sample TergutTh196P1_FD_35501 | JGI IMG/M metagenome (IMG submission 35501) | reverse complement strand
AGGCTGTATTGATACAATTTGTCTCTCCTGATGATGAGCACGACGTGCTCGAAACATGTAGAGAGTTATAAATAGATATAAATACATAGAAAAGAATCCTTTAAGGTGTGTTTTGCTAGAGGCAACGCGGGAAATTATATGAGACCCGACTCGTGTGATCCCTATTAGGATTCGAACTGGGAGGCGTCTAGAATGTGAAGCGTTTCGAAGGAAGCGAAAATAGCACAAGTCTGGTATCAGTGTTGTTAAATTATGCACACGATTATTCAAAGCAGAATAATTCAAGGACGATGGTGTATGTTAAAATTTGTAAGGATATTCGTCACTGTTGTCTCCTACTGTAAATAACTACCGAAAGTTCAAAGTAACATTTGTCTTGCGTCACCACATAAAGACACGTGTCACGCTTTTCCTTTATAATTCTTGATTTGCCTACCAATTTTAGAGCAGAGTTAATATTAAGAATTTTCAATCAGGATGTTTTAGTTTTCCAATCAAAATTGCAGTCCTGCTGAATTAGCTTTCGTTCGGACGGATATTTGATACAGTTCAGGCGTCATAATTGATTACACGGTAGAATTCTTTATGAATTTGAGGGAGGACTTTTTAATATCAAGAGTTTTCGAGCTAGATATTTTATTTGTACAGTCAAAACTGAAATACAGTACAAAAATCTGGGGTCGAAATCTCGGAAATTTCGGGAATCATGTGCACCATAGTTGTACATCTAACGCAGCACACGACCATGCACGTGGCAGGAGGGAATAATGTAGCCGGGGTAATATAGCCAGCCTCGGTATGCTTTTCAGGGAACTATGAATGAAGAGAGGCATTTGCTAAGCCCGCGTCTTCCAGTGTTTGTGCAACCCACTGCCCTCATTATTTTGGGACAAACCCCATCCTTTATACATGGACATAGGTTCGATAATCTCAGAGCATTTATTTATTTATTCATTAGCTCTGAATCTGTAAGAGATGTACGGTAAAAGTGTTAGTGAATGCGAGTCGAGAACGATGCGGTAGGAAGCAGACCGTCTAATTTGAGGTGTTTCCCAGGCGGAACTTATAAAGGTCACGAAAAACCTGGTAGGATGGCTATGTTTTCTGACGGAGAGTTGAACCCAGGGTCTGTTGGATAAGAGGCAAGATTGTACCCACTGGAGTGCTATGTTTAATCTGTTGGATACAGATTTTGTTATGTCACAAGTGGAATACATCTTTGTTATGAGAATTTGATGGGAATTGCTAAATATTGCATGTAATTCACATTTATATTGGTTGGGAAAGAAATTTTAACTTACTGTTTACTGTATGGAGATCAACTCTAGGGACGTTAAGGTAGTCTAGAATGTGAATGATTCAGTAACCACAGGGCGGTTGAAATGCACACGTTTAAAAATTAGTACATCCTCGAAGGGTATCCCTTTTAGGCGCGTTTTGGCTTCGTCATGTCTGCCTTTCTGCCCGCGTGTATGAATTGGGCTGCAACTGGACGGATTGTGTGGCATTTGCTATTGGAGACTTTTATGAAAATCTGTTCAGAAAAATTCAACTTTCGTTGAGATGGGATAAAATATCGGGCACTGTGTGAAGACCTAAGTACATTGATATCGTTGACAGCAGTATGAAATATTTTGTAGCTGGACAAAAATGCCGAAGAAGCCCATTGTTGCGTTTCCGTGGCAAAACTCATAACTTTTTTATTGTTGACAAAGACATTTGTTTGAACAAGACAAAGGTAACCCATTATTGCATCTTCAAGTATTTGTGTATTGTTGACAGTAACGTGTAGCTCAACAATAAGCAGAACGCCTTATTTTGTTTCCATGGTAACAATGATTACGTGAACGCAACACAATGTTACGTTATACGTGCATTTATTTTCTTTTTTAGAGAGTTAATATAGCGGATTTTACCATCTGACTAATGACTCTTAGTATGTCCCCTTAGAATGATATTACTCTCACCTCAGCCCGTTTTCTTAATTAGTTGAAGTGATTTGCCCATTTCCATTTGAGTCCATTCATTCATTCATTCATTCGTCTGTCTGTCTGACGACATGTCCATAGCCTCTTCCAAGGCGAGTTCTCCACAAAGTGCGATCTAGTACTTCCTCTTTCAATTTGCAGTAGCCTTTATTTTTCTTAAGGTCATTCGGTAGCTCTTACGTCTTCGTCCTCCTTTTCCCATCACTTTTGTCCTTCCCTCTATATTTCCTTCAATAACATGTTTTAGAAGGCGGTTGCTACGCAAAGTGTGACCTCTCCAGTGAACCTTGCTTATTTGTGTTGTTTGCAGGACATTTATCTTTTCCTTGACTCTACTTAATACTTCATTTCCCACGCGATCGTTCCATCTGATCTTCTCCATCCTTCTCCACCCTTCTCCAGCACCACATTTCAAAACTTTTCAGGTATTTCCGATTTCCTTTCCGAAGTGTCCAAGTTTCAGTGCCATTTAAAGCCACCTGCAAATGTAGCACTTAACTAGTTTATTTTCTTAAATTAAGTCAAATTTTCCGGGGAAAGGGGTCTCCTTCTTCTAGTTGAATGCTGCTTCTACACCAAATCCTATTGGAGCATAGCGTATTAATATCACTGTTATTCATAAAATGATACAGGAAATGATATTAGCGTGTAATTATAAAATACCCCCCTTGGGGATTCAGGTCTCCTGGGATATGACATATCATTGGGTGAATGGTTCCCTGTGTGTCAGAGGAAGAAAGTGCCTTGGTCGTCGAGGGTCACTAGGTGAGACGAGCTGAATCCTCATAAACAATGCTGTAGGAACCTCAAATCTGGCAAATACTTCATTTGCTTGTCATTCAGTAAATGAAACTTGAGAAAATAGATATGAACAAGAGATTATGAAACAGTAACAGAATCACCAAAAGGGCCGGGATAGCTCAGTCGCTGTAGCGACTCGCTACGGGCTGGACGGTCCGGGATCGAATCCCGGCGGGAGTCGAGATTTTCCACACCCATCCAGACCGGCCTTGGGGCCCGCCCAGCCTCCTATAAATGGGTCTTCCCCGGGGGTAAAGCGGCAGGGGCGTGGCGTTGACTACACACCCCATCTAGCGCCGAGGTTAAAGAAAAAGCAGAGCTATACCTCTGCTCTCTACTCCCCCTCTGTGCCTTTGTGGCCTGTTCTACAAATTCCATTTCTTAACAAACTTTTGAGTCCTGCTGTCATGACAGCCTCTGTGGTGTAGTTTCCTCAAGGCATCAGTATGGTCTGACATTGGATATTAATGCAAGAGTAGATGTGACACATTGAGATTTCCATAAGTGGGAGCTCATGTGGCCATTTTTATTTACTTGTTTGCCTTTTCTCCACCAGAGTATCTGTATTGGTTTGATTAAGAGTCAATCTTATTCATTGTTCTTTCTTCCACTCAGTGTCTGACTTTCTTAGCAAGATCCCCATACCAAAAAGAGCTGTAGTTATTTTTGCTGGAATGGGGTGGAAGGAAGCTTTGTTTTTCTAAGATTAAAAGGTTTCAATTTTTGGAAGTTTGGGTGCATTGTGGATCTTTTGAACATGTCACTTAAAACAGTGGTTGAATGTCTGTTGCAGATCCTTGTCTGTATATCTTAAGATTTGCGAACAGACTTGAGTTTGGTGATAAAACACATGAAGTATCCATGACAGCCTTGAGATTGGTGCAAAGAATGAAGCGAGATTCCATACACACAGGCCGCAGACCATCTGGACTTTGTGGTGCTGGTAAGCTTGATTTTTGTATTTTGTTGTGGTGTAATTTTTAATGTAATTCCAGTCTAAATTTTACAGCTTTGTTAGTTTTTCTGAACACATTGCGTTAGACTTGTGTTGAAAGTAACTTTCTTGTTATCATAGTTTGAACATTTCAAAGGATAAGATGTTGTATTACTTTTTTCATGCAGTGTGTCCCTGTTGTATGCCAATGTTGCATTTTTTCTAATCAAAGTCTACAAGAGATATAGTTGTTATATGTTTTATTTCATTTTGGGTAAGTTGTATTTATTATAGTGGATTAATAAAAGCTGTGTGTGCTGGAATATGTGGTAGGAACTGCAGATAAAACTTTGAAATGATGTGCAGTGATATTCAGGGTTTTAGGACCATTATCATGGATGTTGTGCATCAATTTAACATGAAGTATTTAATTGCTGTCCAGTCAGAAGTCTGAAGACACATTTCACAACCATAACACAGAGTGTGTAAAGATATTTGAACTGCTGCCTTGAAATAATTCTATATGATGGTCATTTATAAAGTGTACAACTTTTCAGGTTTTTGTGCCATATGTTAGCAGTGTAAGATAATTTTTTATTAATAACATCAAAACAGTACCATTGGGAACTGAGGAAATACAATTTTTTTCAATGCTGTTTCTTACAGTTGGCTCCAATTCATTGACTGTGAGGTCCCAGATCTCTGTGCCTCTTTGTATTACAGACTGTGGCCAGCCAAACCAGGGAGCTTTACTAAGTGGTGTTTATTCCAGATGGTGGAACCAAATTTTCTGTGACTATCTAGATGATTCAAATGGAGTTAAAACTGCTCCCACTACCACCTTGAGTAATACACACGGCAGTCATTCTTATCATTGTGTCTTTGTAATTATCAGTTTCTAGGCGCATTCTAAAAATTGTGAAAAGTGACTTTTGGCTTCGGCATGTCTGTCCGTCCGCATGGAACAACTCTGCTCCCATTGGATAGAATTTCATGCAATTTTGTATTTTGAGTATTTTTCGAAAATCTGTCGAGAAAATTCAAGTTTCTTTAAAATCGGACAAGAATAACAGGTACTTTACGTGAAGACCAATATGCATTTTTGATCATATCTCGCCCAGTTCTTCTTAGAATGAAATGTGTTTCCTTCAAAAGTTGTAGGGAAAGTCAAAACACACAATTTGTGTTCAATAACTTTTTTTTTCTTTCGAATATCGTGCCGCGTGTGAGATAACGTGGAAAAATATTGTTGAGCCAGAGGGGCCACAGATGACAATATGGCACATGCCTATTGCATGCAAGATACCTAAGGCTGCAAATACACACTCAAAACATGTAACACTTATTGCTTTTCCACCGAAACAGTAGTTGCACGAACACGCCTGAATGTTATATTATATGTACATTGCCCGTCTTGTTGAAATAGATTTTATCCAAATTTAAAAAATATATATATTTTTGGCTAAAAATGGATGTTCTCTCTCAAACATATTCCTGTATACTGAATTTTCTCATTTTCTGTGAAGTATTGAAATCTTAATACTGTGATTTGATCAAATTCCAGGAGTGTCTGAGGGGAGATACAAGGATACAGGTATTAATGTTTATAGAGCAGGTTAAGTTAACAGTAAAATTTCTGACTTGTGTTTGAAAGACCTGGGTGTGGTTTTTGGCCATGGGTCACTTTTCTTAGTTTTCTTATAGCATTACTTGGAACAAAATTTTGTGATATTAGATCGAATATTTGCTGCCCTGCCCAGTTTTTTCCGTTTTACACAGCAGAGAATATGCTACACCGTTCAGCATATTCAACTAACCTAAGAAAATTGGAATAAACAAAATTTACTGTAACTTGTGCGGGAAATAAAGGAAACATTTTGTGGTGCATTGCGTAATGACTGTGTTGCTGAGCACTGAGTATCACTTGATTTTTCCATGTTTTTTGTGAAATATGAAAATTTGGAAAGATTTACCATCCCATATACAATGATGTTTTACCTTTAATACCGCCAGTTACTAGTCCTTACAAATTCATATTGCTGGTCTGGCTACATTGTTTAACTTATTAATTCTAGCTCTCCTGATGGCAGCTCGACTTCATGAATTTAACCGAACTGTCTCGGATATAATCAAGATTGTGAAAGTACATGAATCTACAGTTAGGAAAAGGTAAAGATTGGTTTAGTATTTAGACCAACAAATGCACAATATATGAACAATAATTCCTGTATCGTAGAGTACTCCTACATGTTCCGATGTATTTACATCATCTTCAGGGAGTCTCTTCTTATATGCACTAAAGTTATGAAATCAATAAAGTTATATTATCAATAAAATTAATAGGTTAAAATGTTTACATAGGTAATTGTTGTAGATAATTGATAGATTGTAATAAAAAAACATAAAATGTATCATGTTGTTATAATTGCAGTGCGTAGATGTTAAGTTGGTGGCTGTACATACAGTCGATAAATTCTGGAAATGACTTGTGGGTACAATCCTGCAATGAATTAATATAAATTATGATAAATCAATGAAATGGTGACCAGCAAAGTTAAGATAGTAAAGATTAGTGTTCGGCTGGTCACTCTAAAGACCTGTATTAAACTGGTGCCTATCGAAGGGCAATAGTAACATGCTTACAGATTTAACGTGTACAGGTGTGTGAAATTAAAGCTGTTTAGGAATGTTTGTGTATAAACTTACCAACAGCTGATATATAAAAGAAGAAAATTGAAGTACATGCATAGTTTTGAATAGTTTTGTTAATTTTCATCATGAAGATTTCTCTGCTAATTATATATTGAAATTTGTTATCAACAGAAAGCTGAAATAATAATACTTCTGGTAACACTATGAATTTTAAAAGTAAATAAAACGTACATTGCTGAAGAAAGTTTCAATATTTTGTATGAAACGTGTCCTTGTTTTGTTGTTTTGTGATTATGTGCAAAATAATGTAATTTTTGGCGTTACCTCTTTTTGACTCGCAGTTGTGTTGATCAGAACACATCTGAGATTTATTAAAATTTGTTTAAAAATAATATTTGTATTAAGATGGTATTTCTATTTGTTTTTATATGTAGTACTTGAAGTACACAATGAATCAGTTTAAGTATACCAGTAGTCTGTATGTTTATTTATACACTTACCCAGTGGTTTTATGTGGCATTATGCAGTGATGTACAGCACAAGCAACTTTCTGTGATCAAGGAAGGAGAGTGTTCTCAAAATGGTAATAAAGTCTCGTATTTTGCTATTTTGTATAGTATCGGCAGGTTTTCTTCCTGAAGAAAGCACTGTTTTTACTTACCCTTAGCTAAGGTTCTAGTTATGCTGTGTGATTTATTACCAGCACCAGCATCTTTTAAATTATATCAAATAAACACTGACAAATGCCTCATATTATTAAACTACCACTTTATTGACACTATATGTAACTCCAAAATGTTTCATCCTGTAACGGGTCATCTTCAGGGAGTACAATTTATGCATTCTAGCAGCGTGTGTCAACAAAATGAATCACCAGCTGGAAATCAAGTAAAACGTATTTCTAAGTAAAGTTATAGTGTATAACCATTAGAATATAAAAGAAATAAAATTGTAATATTATTATAAGATATAATAAAAATTGTACCATTTTTATAAGGTACAAATATTTTATAATTTTATGCCTTATATGTTCTAATGATGATACACTACAACTTTACTTGGAAATATGTTTTATTTGACTTCCAGAATTTTATACCTGGTGATTCATTTTGTTGACCTTTACTGCTTGAATGTATCAATTACACTCCCTGAAGATGACCCTGTAAGGGTTGAAACATGTTGGAGTTATGTATAGTGTTAATAGAATGGTGATTTAATAATATATGTGCACATTTGTGGGTGTTTATTTGATAGAGTGGTACTAGTTTACGGATATGAACAAGATAAGGTATTATAAGTTGTTCGTTTTAATAAGCATAACACTGTCAATGCCCTGTTGAACTTTGTCTTTCTGACAGGCTGATAGAATTTGGAGAAACACCTTCAAGCTCACTGACACTGGACGAATTTATGACAGTAGATTTAGAAGAAGAGCAGGATCCTCCATCATTTAAAGCAGCCCGCAAGAAGGACAGGGAACGGTTACAGAGGGTAAGTTAACAGTTGGGGTGTAGAGGAGAGTATAGGTGAAATTACTCATGACATATCATTAAAATATCCATGCCTTTGGAGGTAACAGTCATTTTCATCCCCAACAAGAGAAAGGTGATTTTGCAGATAGAAAGTGTTACTTCAATTTTGGTTTTATGGTATTTTCAGCAACACTCTCAGTTGCTTGGTTTTTATATCACAAAATAAGAAATTGTAGTGATTGGTGTAAGAAGTGATTATGGTGTTTTATAAGTTTATTGTCCTAATCTAAGTATGAAGGGACTGAGGAAACTGTTTTTGTACCTTCAAATGTTTGGTCTTCTGGTAGAGATTCAAAGTAGAGTTCTCATGTGGGGTTCTCATCAGTGTGAAGCATGAGTGATAACCTCTCCATGACTATGGTTAAGTGAAAATAAGTGTCACAATAATGAGAAATAACTTCGGATAGAAGATCACTGATAGTTAATTTTAGTCGACTTTGCTTCTCTAAAAGTTAAAAGAAGTAATTTTCTGCCATCACTGTGCTGTCTGTGTATATAGCAAAGCTAATAAATTTGTTCAACTACAGAAGTATTAGGTAGCAATAGACACACTGACCCTTAAGCCCAGACATGATATGAACATATAGACACAGATGCATAAGCCTTTCTTGAACTTCTGCTGCTAGAAAAGTATTCCAAAAATAAAAACAAACACTGAAATCAGTAAGGAGAGTAGGAAATAATTTTATATATCAAACTCTAGTATCTTGGAAAGCAAGGGCGTATATAAATAGCTGAGGTTTATGTTGAAACAGTGGAAGGAAAATCATACTTTTCTCTTTTATGCTATATACATGTATCCTAAGATTTGAAAGCTTCTTTTTTCCTTTTGTGAATATGCAGATGGTGGATGAAGAGGAAACAGCTCATAGCTTCAATGAACTACAGAAGGAGATCGAGAGACAATTAGAAGAGAAGACATATTGTAGGCGAGCACGAAAACATACCTTAGGTACGTTTTTCAATTTTTTTTTTGTGTTTTTCTGATTTTAGGATAATCAGCTTGTTGTTACTTAACATATGATATATGTCAGCTTTTCCAAAACCTTTTTGGTCATGAAACACTATTTAACTTAGTAAATATTTGTGGAACATGTACGTTTTGTGGTCCCTGATTTGTAAAACAGAAGTCAGCTCAATGAGATCTGTTAGTAACCACATGAAGGGTTCCTATAGAAATTCTTGTATGAACAGTATCTTAAAACTTTATATTCGAATGACCGTGCATCTTTGAATAGTAAATAAAGGTGAGACCAACTAGATGCAACAATTAACTATTGATTACCAATAAATCATTAATTGTTGCATCTAGTTGGTCTCACCTTTATTTACTAGTATCTTAAACTGTGATCAGATGTGCTAAATTCAAATTTAATAAAAGAATTCTGTGTTTTTTTTCCTTGATTTTTTCACAAATAACCTATTGACATCTCACTTGCGAGACGCTGATATATGTCAATCATTTGACAGTTTTTACTAGAATTTATGCATCTTTTGGTTTGGTGCTAGAGGCTGTTCATCAGATATTTTGTATACATATTTCATTCATTCTCCAGTGTGCCTTGTTTCCAGTCTTTAATTTGTGTATACTTAGATTGGACCTTAGACAGCTGCTTCTGATATAACCAATTAACTCCTTGTATCCTCCTTGTGTGATCAGTGAGAAATACTGAAGCATTACTCATACTGTGGGTATGCTTATTCTCTGATCACAGTTGGGGAAAATGTTCTTTTGATGAGTTGAGATACATCCATTTGTGATCATACCATCCCTTGCACTTGACTGCTAGTGTGGACACTCCTATTTAAACACAATGAAGAATATATGACCCGCTCTTGAATAGCACATGACTGTCCTTATAGTGCAGTGAATCTTAACATTTTATGCCACCCACACCCCTTGGCTTTTCAAAGTGTGCTCTCACACCTCCTTTACAAACCGTTCTATTTTTATTGAGGTGTGTGTTTTAGCCTGACTTATGTACACATGAGTGATTAAGAAAGAAAATTCACCTGTGTCCATTTGCCAATGTAAAAATACTAGTACTATGTTAGGGATTTACAAGAAAAAAATTTAATTATGTAAGTTACATAGTATTATAATTGGATTTAATTCATTAGATGACATAACATTATAATTACAGATTAAAAAAACACAAATAACTTCCTAATTCTCATAAATTAAATAACAACTCTTTTTGAGGACCATTTGCTCTTGCTTATTTTTGGTTATTTTCTTTATGTTTCTTTTTTTGAAAGGGCCACACAAATATTGTCGGTCACATTTGGGCTGTTCCTGGCTTTGTTTTAGTATGAACAAGTGATGATAAGCCCACTTCACTTTGATAGGTGCTTGGCAAATGGCATAAGAAATTGAAGTGCTCCCTTCACCAAACATGGAAGTGTTTTTAGTACAGTAAACCAGAATCATTCTAATGTAAGTTTTTGAATTTGCATGTGAGTGTGAGAGCTGGCTGTCATCTCTACAGTTGAGGTCAAAAAGAAATGGATCCAGTATCCATTTCTGATTTGTGT
>JGI24700J35501_10929875_pt1 | contig 10443 bp, 4 predicted proteins | sample TergutTh196P1_FD_35501 | JGI IMG/M metagenome (IMG submission 35501) | reverse complement strand
GGGGGGGGGGTGGTCGTGTTTTCTGGTTAAAACCTTGAAGCTATCCGTAGCGCATGTAGGTGCAGAACTTAGCACGTCTCAATCAGATACAAGTGGTTTATTGGCTACTTGCAATAGAGGAGAATGGAGAATTTGTGGCATAGGAATTAGAAAGAGAAAAGGAAATTTCAGAAAACTGTTGTCACACGGTTTCTTCTGCACCACAAATGCCACGTGGACTATCGAGTGAAAAATCTCCTGCACATGGCACGGCAAGTGCTGATAATTTTTATCGTGAATACATTTATAATTTGAGAATAAGCAACAGATGATGTGTGAATTAATTTCTTCTGTATGGAACGTAAATTTAAATTATTTATGATTCTCTATATCTACTAAATAAAGTCACTTGTATTAGGAGATCTGTTCAAATAACTAACTTCGCGAAAGAGAGTCTCTTCCGACGATGTCCAGTCGGTCTAATAATAAAGATATCGCCATCATCCTATATAAACCAGGTACATAAGCGTCCGCCACTGGCTTGATCAGAAGTATGAATTCTACACATATCTGCACTACTTACTCGTAATAATACTTAAGTCAACTGGGAAAAATTTGTGTAAATAGAAACTTTCTATTGCACATGCAGTTCCCCTAAAAATGAAAATATTTGGCTGGAAAATGTCAGAAGTTTGTGTGAATAAATCAGAGTAAAAGAAATTTACAACTCTTGCTACAAATATTATGACATTCAATACAACACTGCTAGGCACGTGGTATAGGGTACACTATAAATGCATTTACAGTCACAACTACATTCTTCCGATTTCTTCCATGTCACTAGCCTCTCAATACTTGTGTACCCGAAGTGATTATTTCCTTCAGTTTCTCCCAAAGTTTTGTTTCTATTTGATATTACTTGTTGCGCTACAGAACCGCTTGTTTCCTTCCCTTATATTGCAGAAGTGCATCAAGTAAAGTTTTGGAACTATGAAAATAAAAACTTTAAGAAATTTCCCAACATGCAGCTCGTTTAACCACATGCAATATTTGTATATAACTTTGTACTTGATTTTACGAGTTTTTCCAGTTCTCTCGCGCAGATTCTTATATGTGTTCATAGCAAATGCATCATTCATAGACCCGTAAAGTCGGGAAAACACAAGGCAGTTTATTGTAACGTACCAATCCTTGTTACTAAATTCTTCACATTTAAAATTGATGTCACGTGGGAAGATTTATTTTGTCAAAGGTTCCTGATAGGGAGAGCACCTGGAATCCCCGCTTGATTTTCTGGAGTGTGTATAGAACGTGAATTTATTATTTTAAATATATTTTTGTATCAGGTGTAATTAATTTACCTTAATAACTATCCCGTTTAATACGTCACAGGCCGCGGTCTTTTATTAAGGCAAATTAAATGTAGATAGCAGCACCGAAAGAGTTGTCACAATGGAATAATTTTGATTGAAGAGTTAGATATCTATATGGGACATTGAACGGGGGTAAACCATTTATGTAAACTCATGACGCTACACGACGCTTGTGGTCACGCCAGGTCTTTTGCAATTGTTTTCGATCGTCCCAAAGATGAATAATTAAAAATTTTAATTACAATATAATAATTATCACTGTGCAACAGAAGCCCACGGCACTGTAAACCCGAAATGTTTAAGTCCTCCGAACAGTTTTGAAGGACGTATTGCAACGTTTACGTGTGCTATAGAAGTTTACACTTTGTAATAAATAAAATTCGTCTTTAAAATTACAATTTATGTGACAGGAATGTACCTTAAGTACAACTATGGCCGTATAATACAAACGTGTTTAATATTTTGCATCAACCACATGACATACAATTTCACCTAATCTTAGAAAGCAAACTCGGCTTCAGAGAAAACATATTCCTTCCAGAAAATTAGGTCACTGCAACTTTCTCTTAAATCATGGGCCCACAAACCACGGTCCGCGGATCGCATACGACCCACAATACTGCATTATGCTGCCCTTGACCACATTTGTAAATTTCATATCCATTATAAAATTTACACAAAAATCAAGCCGTTCAGTAACCCACTTACTGCTATTTTTTAAAGAACGGCCCGCGGCCCGGTCCACAAAAAAGGGGGTGTTTTTTCTTATAAAAAGTTTTGAGACTCATTTTCTAAATATTATACACTACATTAATTGTGATATTAATTAAGCAATATTACATAAAATTGCCAAATAAAAGTGCATTATACAAGTTGTTACATCAACGGAACAGAGTCCTTCAGAAGGTGAGAATCATCCAACTACTAAAGAAGTATCTACTTTTTCTTGAACCCCAAATTTCCTTAAAATTGTCATAATTATCCGTTAAAACCAGCGTTCTGTATAACGTGCCATAACTTTTAAATATTCTTGATTCCAAACTTTCGCCGTGTTCTGAATTTCTTATGCTTTCTTCTGTGTAATTCGCCGGCGACGTTTCGGAACACTGTCTGTTCCATCTTCATAGGCAGGTAGGTGTGAAGAATTCTTCACACCTACCTGCATAAAACATTTAAATACTTTAGGACGAGGAGCTACTAATATATCGTAAGGTCTGCTACTAATATATCGTAAGGTCTGCTACTAATATATCGTAAGGTCTGCTACTAATATATCGTAAGGTCTGCTACTAATATATCCTAATGTCTGATACTAATAAAACATAAGGTCTGCTACTAATATATCGTAAGGTCTGCTACTAATATATCCTAAGGTCTGCTACTAATACATCGTAAGGTCTGCTACTAATATATCGTAAGGTCTGCTACTAATATATCCTAAGGTCTCCGTAACCCAAACGCGACACTTTGGAACACCCTCATCTGCTTGTACAGTACTATGACAGAATTAAAAATTTTTGATATACAGGGCCCTCTAGATGAGTTAAAAGCAATACTTTAATAAATATTATAAATAATACTTATAGATGAAAACTCTTCTACTCTGACCTTAACGTTCAGTAAAACTTACGCTCACAAATGGATTTACAAGCCTCAGGTGTGTTCGCAAGGAACAGGTTCGTAATCACATTGTGAAAAATAAGACTCTCTTATTTAATTAGTAACTTTAACTTCATAATGAAGGGTCGTTCAAAAGTTAGTATTCGCTCAGTTCGCCAAGAAATTACCTGCCTTGTATGGAAATCTGAGGTACCTAGTAAATGTCTGAATTCGCAATAAGCCACAATAAGATCCAATTCTCAGCCTCCAACACATGCAACAATTCTACATCTTATTAAAATGATAAAAGAGCTTACGTCAATCACATCTTATTTAATTGTGTGTGAGGCTACATGTTTCGGTCCCTACGTGACCATCATCAGGCCTACTTACCAATCAAGTCATTAAATGCTGGCTACATGTTGGGATGGACTTGATTCGTAAGAAGGCCTGATGATGGTCCTGTAAGGACCGAAACATATAGCCTCACACACAATAAAATATGTGTTAGACCTAAGCTGTTTTATCTTTTTAATATTGAACTTTAACGCATCCTTTAATCAAATTCAACACCTTCTCACGCTCTTTAAATAGGTATTTCAGTAATCACAATCTTTTGTGACTTAAGCCCAACACAGCAGTTCGTGATAAATGTGTGATATTAAACTCCAACATTCACTGAATATTTCCCACCTTCTCGTTTGAAGTCACGAAAGGTAAAAAATAAAAGCTGCAGGCCTCGGCAGACCCTGAATGTTCCAGAAGGTTGAGACGTCCAGATTTCAGGATATTCGGCGCGTGAAAGTGGGAAGTTTGTCAGCTCTCCGCAACGGCCACCTTTACCCCTTAGGAAATATTCCTGGTACTCAATTCTGTTAGAGGCTGCTTCCATCCCAAGGCCGTAGTGTGATAAGAAGGATTATGTTAATGAAAAATTTAAATGACACTATTGGGAATTGAACCCGCGAACTTCTGGCTTCTATTGATGCAGAAAGTAGTTCTGATATAGTCTTCAAGCAAATTAGTAAATCCGTTCTTTTATGTCCATTACAGTAGGCCGAACTCCCCACTACCTGACATGGTTCATGTCAGGTTAAAAAGGTTGTTTTTCTAGTGAGATGATGGACATTGTCCATACGTTCATATACTGCTTTAAACATTTGATATACCATACGTCGTTGGATATAAGATTAAAATTTCCACGTATATTACAATACACTAACTAGTTTTATTAGTTAAAATTCGGAAACACCAATGAAATTAAAGTTTAGACAAGAATATGTAGAGACATACATTTCTACATAGTTTCTTTTATATTAGTAATGACTTAGTTGAGGAAATTCTAGGCAGAAGAGAACTTCGTATAGACATTTTATTAGTACGTACGCAATATTAACCTATACAGCAATTAGACAATTAGTTTATTTTGCATGCGAATTAGAATTAATTACTGCACTTATGAAAACATGTACATAAGTTATCTAGGAATGATTTCTTACCAAGCAATTCACATTAAAAAAAGAGAGTCTGATGTTATTAGGGAAAGTTTTTGAGTAAAATATTGCCTTCTCTACGTGACCAAAATATAAAATTATACACACAAATTATCTTGAAGGTATGTCCTTAAATATCAGTGTGATACCGTATAAATATTTTAAATAAAACTTATATTACAATTACAGAATTTCAGTAAATATTGATTATCAGCATTAGTACAGTACAGTACAGTAGAGTACAGTACAGTACAGTACAGTACAGTGCAGTACAGTAAAGTATAGTACAGTACAGTAGATTACAGTACAGTACAGTACAGTAGATTACAGTACAGTACAGTACAGTAGATTACAGTACAGTACAGTACAGTACAGTACAGTACAGTGCAGTACATTACATTACAATACAGTACAGTACAGTACAGTACAGTACAGTACAGTACAGTGCAGTACATTACAGTACAATACAGTACAGTACAGTACAGTACAGTACATTACAGTACAATACAGTACAGTACAGTACAGTAAAGTACATACAGTACAGTACAGTACAGTACAATACAGTACAGTACAGTAAAGTGCAATACAGTACAGTACGGTACAGTACAGTACAGTACAGTACAGTACAGTACATTGCAGTACAGTACAGTACAGTACAGTACAGTAGAGTACAGTACAACACAGTACAGTACAGTACAGTACATTGAAGTACAGTACAGTACAGTACAGTACAGTAGAGTACAGTACAGTACATTAGAGTACAGTACAGTACACTACAGCAGAATACAGAACAGTACAGTACAGTACAGTACAGTACAGTACAGCACAGTACAGTACAGTACAGTAGAGTAGAGTACAGTACATTGCAGTACAGTAAAATACAGTACAGTACAATACAGTACAATACAGTACATTGCAGTACAGTACAGTATATTGCAGTGCAGTACAGTACAGTACATTATATCCTTCTAGTTGAGTTTCGTCACCCTTAATTTTGAATATAAAATTTAAAACATTTAGGTCTGTATTAATACTAATTGCAAAAGAAAATCTTTATATTTTAGAATAAAGTATGACAATATAAAATCTTGTATATAATTACTTGTATTTTGTTTTAATTTCATTCCGGATAATTAACAACGTAGAAGACAGTATTTTATGATTCAAAAGTAGAGGGTGTATTAGGGGGAGTTTTGTTATGTGGGGGTTATATACACATATACATATACTTATTTCACTAGAAGGAAAACAGATACTAATATTAGCCAAGTTATCAAGAAAAGTGTTTTGCTTAGTAAATGTACAGTTAAGACAGTGACGACACCGACCATAAAGCGCATTCTTTCTGCCACATAAAACTTCATTTGTAATATGAGTACTGTCACAATTGTAAATTGTAAATTTTAATATGTATACTATCACAATTGTAAATTGTAATATGAATACTGTCACAACTGTAAATTGTAAATTTTAATATGTATAATATCACAATTGTAAATTGTAAATTGTAATATGAATACTGTCACAACTGTAATTGTAAATTGTAATATGAATGCTGTCACAACTGTAAATTACTGAAGCGTTGATATAAAACGAATAACAAAATCATCTGTTTAGTTTTTTGCTACATCAAGTGCGTAAAAGATGTAAAAGTAACAACAAATCACACCAAAAACAGCACATTTAACCTTAGTTAGAGCTCCTACATGTTCTGATTAGCTACTATTATCAGTGGCCATATATGGTATAAATTTATAAATACTGTCAAAGAACATAAAACCAATCAATTTAAATCTAATTTAAAATTGAAATTTAGACTTTAAAATCGTAAAAGGCTGTCGATTATATTTGTTATACACACGCATGTTTGAACATTCTTATATAATTGTTAACGTTAGAGACATGTATTCTTACGTAATAACTGTTCATATTTGATTCAGACATTAAAACATGTACAATTGCCCTATTATGCGTAATAAAACGTGTGGGGTAATATGGGACATGAACTGCTGTTTCTGCAGAATAGATAATATTTTTCTATAGATCAAAGTCGAATTTGAATTTTATGTTATTTCCGCTGAGTTTGTCTCTCGAAAGTCGCATTCGTCTCAAAATTTTCAGTCACTATATTAATTTTAAATTTTATTTTTAGGGTAAAGAATATTATTATAATTATCAGAATTTCACACAAAGATATTTGATCTCTGTTGACAGCGGCTGGCCGAAACATGTAGGATCTTAAATTTAAAATAAATTGGCTTCTTGTGGTACACATTGTAGTTGTTTTTATATCGTCATCTCTATTATTTTGTACCTTTTTGTCTTCGGTTTTTAATATGTTGCTAATATTTGGCGCTTTTGCGCTATTTTATGTTATTATTGATCGCAATATAATTGTCTTACTTGGACAATTAATGTGAAATTCCATGTCTGAAATTGTGATTAGAATGACTTCGTTATGAATATCTTGCAACTGGTTGTAACGTGAGAACAGACGTTTACCCGTAGGTTATGTCCATAAAATTTGATAAAGACTGGGTCTAATGGTACTGCATATGAACCAACAGTGACGGCGATGTGAGACCTAAAATGGACTAAACCTTCTCTTAGGTTTAAGGCATCGTTTGATTCTTTCATATTTCATGTAACGCTTGCCGAATGTATGAATAATATCTCAATTACACAAGATTTCAAATTTCAATTTTCAAGATTTATGGGGAAAAGATTGTTTACATATGAAAAACAAAACCCTTGTTAAATCGACTGGGATGTTTCGAATTTGGGGTATCACATTCACTTGGATTTATATACAAGGAAAATTTGTGAAAAAATATGTTAATTCCGTCAACTGTCATGTGTGTAGGTGGGAAATAAAATCAGAGGGACCGGCTTGAGGAAATAACATCAAACACGATGCTCTAATGCCAGAAACACATCTGAGAGATGGGAGTCTCCTGTGCAAGGCATAATTGCATTGGCTTCTCTGTGATTCAGAAATAATTTATCTCATTGCGGCTGTCAGTTTTACCACAAGGAACAGAAATTGAAATCCCTTAAATACATTGATTAAGATTGTTTAAACAAATAAGTTACATTCGTTTTTTATAATAACATAAAACAAAAAAAACTGTGTTGTGGTCTTTACATTTAAGAAGTTATCTTAAGTTTTAAGGCAGGTGTCCCAGAAAATTATTACTGGCTGTAGAGGGCCAAGTGCGGGTGTGCCAGCATCTCAGTAAATTTTATTCTTGGCTTATATAAAGATGTTTCTAACCAATGAAATTCGAATCTGTAGTGGAATGGTGAGATGAATAATTTATAATGAAATGAAAAATATTTGTGGGAAATTCGAAACAGCCAACAGTGTTCAGAAAATTCTCTTCCAGGACAAAGAAAAACATCGGAACATAAATCAAGTCACCAGATCGATATTTATTCTCAGAATCTACGAAATAGGAACAGCTGTATCATTGAGGGTAAAGTGGGGTTAAATTGCAGCGGCTCTTAATTTAATCTACTGCGGTTAATACTTGAAAATTGAATGTGTAAAGGAGGAGGTGGGAGTTAAAGTTGTGTCTCTGCACTTCATAAAAACATAGAGAAGATTGGAGGCATAACTCCACTCATTCTTAATATCTACACCAGATGGAGGTGAGTGGCCAGGTTCATGCCATCACATCTTCAGTACCGGAGAAAATGTACCTTCTACCGCATGAATGGGAAGCTGGTTGGAACCCATAGACGGTCTGACCGCTTAGCAAACGAGACAAATTTCTTGCACCTATCTGGAACAAAACCGCGACTCATCGGTGGTACAGCCAGTAGCTTACTCTCTACAACGAGACGCCATGATGGCTACAAATTATTTAATAATGTATGAAGTAAATTCATAGCGTAACAATTTTGCAATTAGTCTCAATTTTTATTTTGTTATCTCAGGTAGTAAGAAGGTGGGCCGGGGTAGCTCAGTTAGTATAGCGACTCGCTAAGGGCTGGACGGTCCGTTGGTGGGGGGAGAATTTCCTCACCCTTCCAGACCGGTCCTGGGACCCACCCCTATACAATGGGTATCGGGTCTTTACCGGAGGTAAGGCGGCCGGGGTGTGTCGTTGACCACCCACCCCATCTAAAGCCGAGGTTACAGAAAGAGTAGAGCTATACCTCTACTCCACCTCTGGGACTTCGTGACCTGTTCTAGGGTGACCTTTACTTTTACCTTTACCTTTATCTTTACCTTTACTTTTACCTTTACCTTTACCAGGGTAGTAAGAAAAAAGGGTGTACTGGACATAAATTTTACTCTCAGTTTTACCTGTGACTTAATTTCGCAAAATCCTTTCCCCTAAGAAATATTACGTAACTGACTTCCACTATGCTTTAGAGATGACAGCAGCAAACAGTACAGTTCTGATGAAATGCGGCCCGAATATTCTTGTAATTAAAAACTGCCAAAAATTTCACCAACCTCCCAAGTACCAAATTTCACGACTCTAAATTTCTTACATTAAAAAGGACATATCAAAATTAATCTACAAACTTTCGCAACTTTCCTTTCCAAAACTTAATAAACTGAAGGCAGAATGACCATCCTGAATGCACGAATTGCTTAAATTTAGGTTATAAACCGCATGCTGGACACCCCTGTGTTAATGTTCAACGTAACGATGTTCAGTTAACCGCCTGCACTCTTCAATACTGTTACTACAATCAGCGTTTTACGATGTAGATAACCATGCAGGTTTATGTCTTAATTCCGGGCTAGCTCCGTGTTATATCTGCCAAATTAAAGCAATCTTGTGTGCCTCATATTTTAAAAGAACAAAAATAAAAAAAAATATTATACGCTGAGGTAAAAAGGAGAGATTACATTTAGAAATGAGAATTCCTCTTCTCCGAGGAGCATCGTTACTGCTGCCCGTTGTGTCTTGTAATCCATAATGGTGACTCCCCCATCTGACAGCTAAACGAAACGACACGAACGAATGAAAGAGTGCCACCACCCTCCTGCTGCAGGCTCGAACGAACTAACCACACCACGTAGTTCAGTGTCTCGCTGCTAGATGGTGCCAGGATCATAATTTTTTTCTTTTTCATTGAAATAAAAAAATATCGGGTGTTACAAATGCGATAACATAGCACGGAAAAACAGTAACTGACTTCACCTTGTGGCACCCGATCTGCTAATTGGCATGTGTGTTATACTGTGTGCTTACAACACAGACTTTGAAACTTTACCTCGCATTTCACATACTCAATATTGCATTAGTGTACATACTCACTGCCGATAAGAAATAATTCTACACGTAGAGAATAGTACATTTTCTTACATATTAATTTAAAATATGTGCTACAATTACGACACTTTTTTCCTGGAAATCTCCTCTATTGCTTCGACAGTTAAAAATCCTGTACAGTAGAATTCATATACGGCTTGCAAAGGAGTTAATTTCTTTAAATATAATGCATAAAGACGCAGTCTGTAGCCAGACTCTCCAGCGTTAAACTGCTCTGCTGGATAATAAGTACACAGGGTTTTTTTTAAATGTTCCCATTTTGTGCAAGGAAATTTGATTTTGTCCGAAACGTCCAAATTAGTATGGGGACCCATTTAGACTCTTTATTAAATGGGAAAGGGGGGGCTATTTTGCAAATGTTAAGCGGTGGAGAGTGACGTTGACGACACACTTCCATGTGTTACTTAGAAATTATTTGCGGATCTATAAGCTGTAATCCCGTCTAAGATTACATGGCATGCAAGAGAAAAATTTATTGGACTGTACTGTGGAAAAATGTGGTCATGGCCTAATTTGAGAAAAAATTCAACAAATTTTTGGAGTAAAGCATGGGACACTTCAGTCAGAAGAAAATTTCTCCTGACCGAAACTTGGTGCAAGATTTCACCGTTTCACCGTGCATTTCGTTTCACTAAGTTTTATTTATACCAACGTATGCACTTGTTTTTAAGTTACATTAAAATCACTTAAAACACTTTTTATAAG
>JGI24700J35501_10929876_pt1 | contig 10444 bp, 6 predicted proteins | sample TergutTh196P1_FD_35501 | JGI IMG/M metagenome (IMG submission 35501) | reverse complement strand
TATGTACACTTGCTTTATTTATTATGCTAAATGTATACATGACTAGTTCCACATCTGTATAAGATCAATGGAATGTGAAATAAATGAAATGAAATGTTCAAACCCTAATTGGGAATTACACTACTTACAGTAACTTCCACTTAATAAAACATAACAGTTGAGAGTTGAAATATGAAAATGTGTTTGAGAACAAATTATGCTACAGTCTGCCCCTGTCATCGGCAGAAAGTGGTGCACAGTATCACATGATGACACCCAACCAGCACCATGCATCACTGGAAGTCACAGCACTGTGCAGTCACCCACAATAATCAATAGAAGTCACATATGCCAGTAGCAAGGGGGAGTAGGTTAACATAAATCAATCCCTAGACAGGCTGTGAGGGTTCCAGGAGGTTGAGGCTCCCAGATTTCATGACAATCAGCACATGAAGGTGGTAAGGTTGTCAGCCCTTCGCACTGGCCTCCTTCACCCCCCTCAGTAAATTTTTCTGGTACTCATTTCTGTTAGAGGTTGAGTGGTCCCTGGAGCCATAGTGCAGTTGGAAGGCTTATGTCAATGAAAAATTCCAATGACACCATGTGGAATGGAACACACGACCTTCCAGTCCGTAGCAGAGTGCCTCAACCAACTGCACCACCACATGTGCCAGCAAGGGAGAGTAGACTGACTGAAAAATACAAGGGCTGTCCAATGCCATAACAAAAGTCAATGTTAATTGCAATTCAGAATTATAAAATGTTTTCAGGTGTAACCCCTAAGACACTCATAACACATCTCAAGGGGGTTTCACTGCGCGCGCGTGTGTGTAGTAGTAGTAGTAGTAATAGTAGTGTTCTTTATACATTTACTACATTCTCTTTCTTCCCACTCTACTGTTTGCATCATATCTTTTACTGCCCATACTGTACCTGTGCCCATTACATCCAAATACATGTTATAAACAACTGTAATCAGCAGTTTACTGACAGGACGAAGAGGGACCCTGAGGATTACTCCAAAATGAATCAAATATATAAAGCAAGATGCAAGATATATGAGCCAAAGGTCTCTAGACTGGTGGCATGGTGCGCTAACTGGATATAATGCAACAGTCCATTGCTACATAATGAATTAGTGCGGTGAGTGTCACTGTAACAGAGGGTCGCATTTTTGTGCTGCTGATGTCGTCTAAGTGTTGCATTCTGCAACTGTGGCAGTCCAGTGAAGTGGAAGACCTAAAGTAACAGAGAATTTGCATCCAGTTGTGGTTTCACTTTGAGAAACCAGCTTCTGAGACTTAGGAAATGCTTAAAATAGCATTTCATGATGATGCCACGAGTTGAACACAGACCTCTCAGCAGTGTTCAAATTTCAAAAGTGGCCAAACTTCAGTTGAAATATCTGAAGGTTTAGGTTGCCCTTCACTAAGTCTGATGGATAAAAATGAGGAAAAAGTGCAAGTCATCCATGAGGATATGTGGCATGTAATTAATGTTTGAGGCATTTGGGGGAGGATATGAGGAGTAAACATCCAGGCAAGTCACACACTGGCTTCTGCATAATGACAACATGCCAACTGCCTTTGCTGTGTCTGTTCAGCAGTTTTTAACCAAAAACAATGTGGCAGTGGTTCCCCTCACCCCAGCTTATCTGACTTGTAACATCTTCCTTTTGCGAAAGATGAAAATCCAGTTAAAGGGCTGAAGATTTCAGGATATCCACAAGTTTCAAGCTTGGTCATGTGTTTTGCTGGACAGGACACGAGTTCCAGAGACGCTTGTAGCAGAGGGAGAGGTGCTGAGCCTAGTGCATGAATTCCAAAGGCGTTACTTTTGACGTAACAGTACTGACCCACAGTGAGGGTAAGCTGAGAATTGTTATATCACCTGAGTCCAGAAATGTTTGGCTCACACCTTATAAATAGGAATGTATTTACTGTTTTACATTATCACTTGTTGCACAGTTGAATTTTATTGTGTAAATAATCTTCATTGTAATGATTGGTATTGACGTTTTCATCAGAGGCATTTGGACCAGCTAAGAGAATCCAGAATGCCAGGATGCAAATAAGAGGAGGAAAATGTGTACTTTGGTATGGATTACAGCATCCCAGTCATCTTTATTTTAAATAACTGTTGTACAAAAGGAACACTAACACACTGCTTTAACATTAATTTCTTTAATTGGTGTATAAAATACAAATCATCAGTTCAACAATACAAGCTCCTCTTACTTCTTTGGCTTGAGGAACCTGTAAGTGTTCTTTGAGATGAGGTAGCTCACAGCAGATGCCAGTGTTGTACTGGCTGTCACATACCTGGAAAAACAAATGGAGAACACATGAGTATCACATGCAACAGATACTTCACTTCCCTTCTTACAGGCAGATATATCTGAAAACAGGCAGACTAATATCATTGGTCAATCTCACTTCCACACCATTCAGCATAACTGTCATACAGGTTTGTTCAGTGACAATTATCGATGGCAACAAACATGGCATCATACTGACAATAGACACATCATACAAACGACTACAGTACTTTATAAAGCATGCAGTGCTGGGAACAGTCTGTTACAAATCCACATTCCTTGCACATATCTATAAACCATCAGTTTAAAAGACTGCAAATATGTATGTAAAATGGTAGGCATATGAAAATCTCTAAATAGGAACAAAATATAACCATTTGCTGATTTTGCTTTTCATGATGACTGTAAAAGTATGCAGTGTAAACTGACAGACATATATGGCAGAAGAAATGTGACATATTACTGTCCATGCTCTTCAAATTGCTTGTAAGGAAATCATGTTTGATACCATGCTGCTTACAAAACTTTTAAATCATTCTTTTATGCACACAGCATCAGCGAGCATGGAGAACAGAACATTGTGAACTTGGAATTGGCCTGTTTTGTCTGCAACATAAACCTTCAACCAACCAGTTCTTTAGGCCTAAGTAGAAAATTTTTAATTTCAATTTTTTTTTTTATTTTTCTGACACATTATAATGCTTTCCCACAACTGTAATTTTCTTGCATTTATCACTCTGTGCAGTCCCTTCATAAACAATGGATACAGGTGTCACTGTATTTAAGTGTTTGGGTTATTGCAACAAACATCTGACGTGTCCTCCAGCAGACTTGCACATACTGCCAATCATCATGCCACTGAATTCTGCCATCACTTGCATCTCATTCATTGCTGATAACATCTGCAGCTTCCCCTACAGGTTCAAGTAACTGGACAGTTACTTCTTGTATACCATCATGATACAACATCAGACAACCATGAACAAAGAAATTTGCTGGGTTCAAGGCAAGTGTTTTAGCAGCACAAGCCACCTGTCCACCTTCTTTCATAATTTTCATTCAAAAATTCTGTTACCACTCTGCCAAAATTTGGAGGTGTGCATCATGTTGCAACAGACACATTCCCTAAATACAATTATCTACAGTAATTAATTTTCCAGAAAATTCCTGTATTACATGCCTGTTAAACATCACTCACTAACATTTAGTACATTCAGGTTATTACTGAATCATCGTGGTTCCTAATTAATTTTTTGTTACACCTAGAATATTGGAAATTGTTTTCCTTTTGCTTGGAAAACCTCACTTGACAAGCACTTTGTTACTTAGCAGCTCAGTCATTGTCATAGTGAAGAGTCTTAACTACCAAAATTAGTATAGTGTAATATGCAAATGCACAGATGGAACTCCAAAAGTCAATGCCATGTCTGGCATGGAACACAGCAAAATATAAGGGAACAGGACTTGTGAAGGTATGTGGGATCACATTTCCACATTGTTATCAGAAAAACCTTGGTTTATTCCTCTAAAACAGTATGCCATGGGCATTTCTTATATGATTTTATACCTACTAGTGAACCACGATGCTCTGGACATCTGCTAAGCTGTCTGTGCACTGAATCTCCCAAGATTTTTATTCCTAGTGTTTTATCAGCCCTTGACAACCACCATAGGAATCATGCAATCAGCCCACCCTGTTAGCAACCATGGTAGTCTGATCTTTTGCCAGTATGTACAGTAAGATATGCATGATGATGGATGTCACAGTGACAGTGAGGGTTGCTGAGCAGGATGTTGTCAGTGTATGGCATCTCCATTATAGCATATGATGTGCATACTTTTCAGCTTAATGTTCTTCATATCTTCATGCTTGGTAAGGACTTTTAATATGAGAGTTTTTATTTAAATGTATTGGTAAGGTTTTTGATTTTGATTTAATATGCCTGTTGGGGCATTTTTTGAACAAAAGATTAACATAAATTGGCATTTTGGAAATTACCTTCTATATGTATGCATATTTTGTCATATGTTACACACACACATACACACACACTTATGTTCACACACAAACACACAATACTGACAATGACAGTGGAACATGTTAGTTTTTTATTCGTTGCAACATACATCATCAGACGGAAAAAGTAATGCTCCTAAATTTTATGATCTGCACCCAGATTAAAAAAAAATTGTCGTAACCTGTCATATTTGTTCTTTGTTAATTCTTCTGCAACTGTATTTAGTGAGCCTGATCTACAGACTCCACACACTGCACACTTCAAATCACATGTCTGTTTGCCACAGTGTAGGTCACCCTTAACAATTTGCCCTTGTGTAAGATTTTGTATCATGCTGGTTTTTTACAGTTAGGAACTGTTAGCTCCTTGTGCAACCCCAGAGATGAAGGACTACTCCTTGTCAGCTGTCTGTGACATTTCATTCAGTATATTCACAGCTTGGCTCCTCCATCCACAACCTCAGAATATGCCAAGCCACTGTGACAGGAATGCACTAACACATTACAAGACACCTAACTTAGGTATTACCAGTAACTGAGATATGTTACTTGTAACATAGTTATTGTTATTAATGTACTTGAAAAACAAGAGTTAAGCATGGTTCAAAATTCTGGTTTTCAAGAATTCTAATGGTCCCCTACAGAATCCTGTTTCTATACAGTCCTATGAAATTTCTGTGAAACTGAACGCATAATGACAGACTAATTCCCACAGCTCTAAAAGGGACTCTGAATGAGAACAGAAAACATTTCATATTCTTGACAAGTTTGATCTTGTAATGTTTGGTGTATGGACACCAGCTGAGATGTGAACAGTCTCTGCCTGTTCAGTAGCACACAGCATTCTGCAAACATACCACATGACATGCAGGACAGGATGGTCCACACAGCTGAAGACTGGTGCTGCCAGTGTGCTTGCAACCAGCAGCAGCTGCATGCCTGTATTCCACTTGCTTATAGCTGTTGGGGACAGCTGGGCTGTTGCATGTGTCACGTCAAAGTACCGGCTCAGTGTTCTCTGGATGAGAAAATATTTTATACATTTGGATTCTCTTCTCATACAAACAACAGTCTTGCTATTGCAATGAAAAATGAAGTGTACTAACAGGTGGAGGTAGAGACTTGTAGCGCACGTAGAAAGCAGCTGCGACAAGACAGAGGTCCCTGGTAATGATTGCACCTGTCAGAACCACTGCAACAAGAGATAGCCCTGACAATACTGCCAGCAATACAAAGCAGCAATAAACTTGTCACTGATATGTCTACCTGGTATAAGGTCCATGTAAGTAAGAGACAGGAACAGAGTTGCTATGAGAACTTTGTCCGCCATGGGGTCCAGGAAGCTGCCCATTTTGGACGCCTGGCTCTCAAAATTGCGTGCAATCCACCCATCCAGCTGGCAACAATAAATGGAAGCTGATAAATTTCAGAAATTGTATAAAATGTCCTCTTGTAGGCTCATGAAACATGCTGTGAGAATATAAAATGAGGTTACATGAAACAAAATGGTCTGAAAAATATTTTGGAAAAAAATATATAAATTTTGTGGGAAGAAATACCATGTTCAGTAGACAGGTACCAAAGTCCTAGGCGCAGCAAGTTTCCTGCAGAATGTTGGTACCTGCCCCAAACTTCACAGCATCACATTCCATAAGACCACAATCTCAATATCCACTACAACAGCAGCCTCCAGTCTCCTACTACAAACAAAAGTAGCTGAAGAATGAATAAGTTACATAAGTAACACAAGCACTTGTATTTTCTGCCACGCATGTAAAAGCAACTAAATCACTGTTACAATGAGTCAGGTACACAGAAAGTATAGGGACACAAACAGAAGTCATGGCAACAAGCCACCTTGAACATCAATGTGGAGATAATAACATTAAATGGATCTGAAGTAAACAGGTTGTGATGTGTACTGGATTGAAATGGCTGCACCCATGTAACTACTCACCAAGTCTGAGATGCCGGCAAACACAAACACTCCAAGTGCCATGAGGAAGTCAGACTGCAAGATGAGGTATCCCAGAAATGGCGATACTACAATCCGTGAGATGCAGAGTAGATTGGGGATGGTCAACACATTCTCTCGCTAAACAGTGCAACAACAATATGCTTCACACTAACACAATTATATCCGTTACTGACATAATATGGCACTTTGTGCTGCACGTGAAGCAGTGGACCACATTAATAACATAAGAAACAGTTCTGTCTTCCTTCAATACACCCACTTTGGCAGAAAAAACAGGAAGGAAATACTAAGCCTGCAGGGACAACGAACTGAAGGTAGTTTCAAGGGTACACATATATAAATACTAAGCCTGTAGGGACACTGAAATGAAGGTGGTTTCATGGATACATATAAATAACATGAACACACATATCCCAGAGAATTACAGTTCTGCTGCTACACGTATGTAACTCATAATTTGAAGGCAACCTTTACCTTCCCTGCACTGGGCCCATTTGTCATGTTATAGGGTGTTATAGGTACCATACAACAGAATATTTACAGCTTCTTAAAGGTGGTCTTCATGCTTCAAACCACAGCAGCAGCAGCAGCAGTTTCAACATTCAGTCACTCGGTAATATTGCTCAAGAGGGTATATAAGCATTTTCTGCAGTTACTAAAATAAACAGCAGTCATTTCCCTTAAACACCATTAACTGCTCTCTGTAATTCAGATGCAGTGCTTTCCATGAGGGAGTCTGATGTATTTCAGATGACCAAGATTACAGTCTTCTGTGATGTGGCACCATGTAGCTAGGATAAAACTATGCATCGCATCTCCAAAAAACAGCAGTTTTAATATAGCCATGACAACCACAAATCCAGTAATTTAGGTATCGAAGGGTTACATATGTGGGTCATTTCATAAGTTCTGTGTATGGTGGCAGTATCATGCAGTGCTTCATATGACAGCCAACAACTCAAATCATGTGTGTGGCTCTACAGAGTTGCAATGTCTTTATGATGTAAGTTGCTGTTTAGCTATGGATCGGAAAAGAGTACAAGGAAGTTCTTCATGGAAGGACATGAGAACATTAATATAATTTCATTTTTTGTTGGGTAAGAGTGTTACAAGTCACTGAAGGAAAGTTTAGTTGGGACACACTCCTTCATATGAAACTGTCTGCCAATGGGCAAATGCCGTTAGGAATGGCTGGGAAGAGAAAGATGGTGCCCCTCACAGTGCAGCCCCAATATCAGCAATGGATGAACGCCTCACAGAACAAGTGAAAATTGTCCTCGAACATATGTGCAGTATTTCACGCAAGGCAACTGCTACAGGTCAGAATCTCCAGCAGCTGTTTACTATATCCTCACCAACAGCTTGGGGAAATGAAAAGTTTGTTTAAAGTGGATTCCACATGTGCTCATGACAAAGGAGCCATGTATGTTCTTGCCACCGCCCATCTGCAGCATTGGAAAAATGAAAGCAATGCATTCCTCAATTGCATGTTAATGGTTGATGAGTCATGGATGCAATCATTTGACCCTCAGCTGAAATGACAGAATGCTGAACAGCATGCCCAAACATCACAGAGCAAGAAAATAGTGTGGCATAGTCAGGTGCTCTGACAGTCAAGCATGTCATGTTCTTCAGCCAAAATGGACTTGGATTTGACCATCCCATGCCAATTGGTACGAGAGTGTGCACTCTTGCAGGATAAAGTGAGGCCAGCTCTTCACTGTTAACAACCAGAACTGCTTGAGCATGGCGTCATTTTGCTCCAAGACAATGCCACACCTCATCGCCATGGTGATGTGCAAAATCTGGTGCATCATTGGGGTTGAGAGGTGTTGGCATATCCTCCCTGTTCTCCAGATCTTGCCCCATGTAATTACTGGTTATTTGCATACGTGTAAGTATATCTTGAGGGTAAACAATTTGAATCAGAAGACAATATCAACACTGCTGTCACTGCCCCTATACATCGTTCAAGCAAGGATGAATAGAGAACTGAACCTCATTACCACATAGATGGGAAAAGAGTATGGACAGTGCTGGTGACTACATGGAGTAAAGGTACAGGTAAAGGAGTCCTGTAACGGGCCTGGTGTGGCCCAGAGGGTTCCAGGAGGTTTAGGCTCCCAGACTTTCATGACATTCAGCACATGAAGGTGGTGAGGTTGTCAGCCTCACACACTGGCCGCCTTTACCCCCAGGAAATGTTCCTGGTACTCATTTTCACTAGGGGCTGAGTTGACCCCAGGGCCATGGTACGGTCTGAAGGAATGTCAATGAAAAATCCAGTGACACCACCGGGAATCGATCCTGGGACCGTCCGAATAGTAGCACAGCGGCTTAACCACTATGCCACCCCAGGCCCTGACTACATGGAGTAGAGGACATATATGTACACATTCAGAAACAGAGAAATATCAGTAGTGTTGTTATCTTGTATTGTGTTATTACAATCAAATCTCACACTAAAATTCTGAAATGAACTGCGTACCATCTGGTTAGGTACCATATGGCCATTATGTTCAAATTTGTTTGTAGAATTCTACTATATCTCATTCAGTCATGTTGTAATTCCTTCTACAGTATCATATAATTTATTACAAATAAAATCCGTATTTATATAATTACTTCAATCCATGAGTAACTTTTAGTGCCAAAAAAGGTTATACCACTCGACCACCTAGCATTCTACTGACAGTACCAGTTGAGAGCCATTCGAAACACAAAATTGTGGGTGTAAAACAGGTTTATTTGCAATGACTCACATTACTGAGCTGCTGGACTTGCCTCAATGACCTCTTCCATTCTCTCCTTCACTTTGTCACGTGCCTCCTTTATGTCCTTGAGCAGGATCTGCCCACTTTCCTTGAACCGCTCTTTTTTCTCATGCAGCATGCCCTGTAGCAGCTGCTTCTCTTTTTGACCCTCGTCTACACTGTAGTCTAGGGTCACAACCCATGTCAGCAGCCTAGGACGCAACACCTTGGCATATGTCAGCACACGTGTCTGACACATCTTGGTGGTCAGCAACTTCAGTACTGTAGTTGCCATTACTGCATCTTGTTCACATCATAATTTGAAACATCTAAAACATGAAAATTTTCTTAATAAAACCTGCTGGTACATAGGCCATCACAGTATACAAATATTCATACACAAAAATTCCAGCAAGTGCATAAATATCACCACAAAACTATCCTAAACCAGGTCAACATTTCCACATATTTGCTACCTATTTCCTTCAGAGCCCAGTCAGTATGGTGACTATGCTAGGTCAGACAACAGAAGTTGTGGTGCAATTCCTGGCAGGGACCATGGGCTTTCCTCTTCACCCAAACATCCAAACCAGCTCTGCGGTCTGGGTACACTGTCTCCTACTCAGAGTACCAGTCTCTCCCTCCCTGATTGTAAATTGCCTGGAGAGTGAAGCTGACTATTCACTTCTACCTTGTTCTGAGGTTAAGAATGAGTGGAGCCATACCTCCACTCCCCCATATGCCTTCACGGCATGTTCTCAGACACACTCTTAAATTCCTTCAAATCAAGTGAAGTAGTATCTCCTACCTAACTCCGAATTGTTCAAGTGCTCTTTTTCCTTTTGCACATATTACTATTTCCCATGTGCATGTTATGTATCAGTCCATTGCAACATTTCTTTTTGTTCATCAAACTCTCAATCAATAATCAATACAAATTATGATCTTCATTATGTTGTTTCCTCTATGATGGAAATCCCGTTCATTTTCCCACATTTATACCCACCTCAAACATGCCCAACTTTTCAACCTGCATGTAGGTTGAATGTACCTCATGAATGAGAAAAAGAAAGTATTACATGAAAAATTTCAATGTGCTGACTCCCTCCCCCAACACACTCTGAATGTACCTGAGTATACCAAACGTATAAGATGTGGTTAATACAGTTCAAATATTTGGATGCAAAGCACTCAAGTTTTCAGCTATTAACAGAACATTTATTTCATACAGAACAAATTACTGAAGAGGCAAAGGTTATAAATAATACGCAGATTTGAAATAAAATTAGTAAACAAACAAACATATATATAGGATATTTTTTTGGAACCAACTTTAATGCACATTTCAATATGAACATGTATGTCATATTATCCTCGACATGTTTCGGGCCTTGACATGC
>JGI24700J35501_10929877_pt1 | contig 10450 bp, 9 predicted proteins | sample TergutTh196P1_FD_35501 | JGI IMG/M metagenome (IMG submission 35501) | reverse complement strand
CCCAGACTCAGTTTCTTTTCAAAATATAAACGATTCCTCGTCATGCACTTGAAAGCGGCATACGTCCGACGAAGGGGCAGGAGAAAATGTCACTATGGTATTCAAGTATGTAAGGCTTTCTGGTGAACATATTACGCTGCATACATACATACATTCCATGGATCCACAGTGCGTCGTAAAATCAGTAGGATGTGGAACAAGTCATTAATACACAAATTTACAGTGTAAAATACTACAAACATTTTACAGAAAGTCTTATAAATCACCTTTACACATAAAAGGAGTGTATATGTAGATATTCTCTCAAGGCTGCTTTAAATTTTACCTTGTCATTCTTGAGGATTGTCACACTAGGTGGTACACTCTTGATTTTTACGCCAGCATAGAATGTACTTTTTTGAAATCAAGAAAGGTTGGCATTTGGACTATGAAGATGAAGCTTATTCCTTGTATTGATATTATGCATGGATGAATTTGATAAATTTCGTGATTATTGATAATGAAATTCATTAATTGAAGTACGCACTGCACCAAAGTTTCCCATAACCTATGATATACATGTTTCGGAACCTGTTTCAAACCAGTGCAAACACACTGTTTTAAAATGTTCAAACTACAAAACACGTCGCCAGCAACATATATGAATCACTTATCAACAATATAAGCTTATACAAAAGATTTTATATTGTAGAAATATGCATAGACGAACTACGCAAAATTTAAACGGAACGCCACACGTATTATTGTGTATTTTAACACATGCTTGTACTGTACCATGGACCAGTTACTCTACTGTCCAGGCGACTGAACACGGCCTCTCAAATTGTTGCACAAACGTAAAACCTATTCTCTTTCACATCTCCATTATGTGCTAGTGTAAAACACTCTTGAACGAGGCGTGTTAGGGACACCAGAACGACAAACAGCATTATAATCTGCCTCCTGTCAATGTTTGTAGCCCTGTGAATTGTACAGAAAAAAAACGCATATTGCGTGGCTTACATTAAACGAGAATTGTTACATCATAGATCAGTCACGGTCACAGATCATACACGGTCGAAAGTCGAAGGACGATACAACATATGATCCAATATGCACACAACAATTTGAAAATGGTGGTCTAGGGGAAACGTCCAGTCAGTTCGCAATTTCACCTTTTGTAAATAATGTATTTTTAAAATAACTGTGACAAGCGTCTTAACTAACCGTACTTAGAAACTTGAAACCCGATAAACGTTAAACTGGATATTCATATGGAAAATATGGTGAAACTGAAATACGGAATGAAATCTCAAATTCTATTTCTATGTACAGCTCACAGGTCACGGAAGGGTGTGCCCGTGTGCGTTTGTATACTGCAATGATCGCACACTCGAAAAAGTCATTCCGTTGTTGTACCCATCCTTCCCAAATTTACTGTAATCCTACACCAGTAAACGCATAATACTACTGGTGCGAATGCACGGACGTACATACTGAACTTCCAAAACATACCACGTGGAACATGAATTCGTAACAGACTACGCAGGCATTAGTAACGGTGTCCTGAACATTGTCGCAGTTGGCAAAGATACCTGTTGGTCGATACATGTACGGTTGATGCTAATTTTTTAACCAACATGAATGCAGTTAAGATCGAAGTTGAAGTAGACAATAGTTTGTCTTCTGTGGCATCAACAGGTGCTATTCATCTAAGTCACATGGGACACGACAGTGAAGAAGATGTACCTGCACCATTTATTTTTGTCGATGTAAATGTGAGTCAAGAAGAGCCTTATTTTGTACGCATAAAACCCCTTAATTCTCGCATGTTTTATAATCTGGTTGGACAGAAACATCCTTGAGTTGCTCATTTTAGTTAGCGTTCCTTAGCATACTATAATTAAGAATGTAATGCCAATATTCAAGCATTTTACTTTTGTCAACATGCCCCATCAAGTGTTATTTCTGTTACACAGAACATGTAAATTGTATAGTGACTGCAAATGCACCTAAGACCTGCATTTGTTTCAAACTTATGAATTGTCCTTTATCCCATTGTTTAACAGGGGGACACAGATATGGACCTTGAAGTGGATGTAAACTCACATCAAGCATCACCATTTGTCGATATATACCAGGCAGAGGTAATGTTCCCTCTCAACTTTAATACAGTGAAGAGTGGATGAGGTGGATTGTGCATTCCCCCAAAACATTAAAATTCTCTCCTGACACTGAATGCATGGTGCTGATGAGGCAGGTTCAGTGATTACAAAAACTGTTGGTTCTTTGGCATGTCAGTTTTTATGACATGGTCTGAAATTTACTGTATAGATTTGGCAATAAATTTGATTACTTGCAAAACTTTATTTTTTTGGCAGATTTGCATGACAACAGACCTGCATGTACTTTGTTGCCGGATGTCTGTTGTACTTCCCAATTACACAGTTCGTTTCTTCACTGTTATGGATGGAGCTCTTACCACTCAAATAAGGAAAATAAAAATGGTACAATGCACCAAGAGAAGTGCAGAGATGTGTTACACAGTGCATGCTTACAATAACAAGTTCCATTACTCAGTGGTTTTCAGTTATTTGATATTTGGGCCCGCATTAAAGATACATCAAAACTTAATTTTATCTCTACTCATACATACCACTACAGTTTACCCTCAAATTTACATGTAGTTAAAACTAAACTTACTTGTTTTCTCATAAATGACTCATCATACAAAAGCACGTACATGGTATACATTATGGACCTGAACAGATCTACAGTTCTTGGTTGACCAGAATTTAACAAAAGACCAGGAGAAATAATATATAACTTGTGGACTCATGATTTTTGTTGAGCCTTACAGTAATGTTTGTTTTTGAAGACAACTGATGAACTTCTGTTATTACAGGAAAAACAGCTGGCATATAAAGCAGTGTTCAATGTAGCAGATGAAGAACTGAAGGACAAACAGAGACGTGAAGTGGGTCTAGAGTGTGGTGACACTTTAAGGTGTATAGAACGTCTGTACTTTTTTGGAAAAACTGTAACTGAATTAAATTAAAACCCACTTTTTAGTGTTTGGTGAGTCATGCACTGCAAAAACCTCACCACTGACTTTGCACACGACTAGAAAATTGGGTTCAGAGGTTTTTGCAGCAGTGTGGTTCAACATTCTGTTCTATGACATTATGTCACTGGGTAATCAGTTTTTGACATTTTGCAGGAATGTGAACTCCCTTCACGTTCAAGGGTTCAGAGTTCCAGGAACAATGCAGGAACCTATTACCTAGTGACAGTGTCATATATCCTGAAATAAAAAATCATCCTTAAAATTATTTAAAATGTGCTTTTGTTGCTGTTGACAAAATGTTTCTGTTTTCAGGGAATCACCAGCATTTAACTGCAAGATATGCAGTAAAGGATTTATGCACAGAACAGACCTGAGATTACATTCACGTACTCACACAGGATGGGTGAATTTTACCAAAGCACATTTATCTCATAAGTCACACCTTATAGATCACTCATATTGTATTACAGGATCAAATAATCAGTTCTGTCATTTGTGTAACAGAGAATTCACCAAACTTCAAGAACATTACCGCACCCACACAGGAGAAAAGCCATATAAATGTGGACAGTGTGGCAGACGGTTCTCATTAAGGGGTTCTTTGAAACGACATTTATCTGTTCACACACGTGAAAAGCATTATCAGTGTAATATCTGCTATAAATGGCTGAGTACTAAGCATTCTCTCAGGAACCATAAACTTCTGCATGAGAACAGACTTTTTGAGTGTCATGTGTGCCATGTTAAGTTCTCTAGATCAAAGAACTTTATTATACATTCACGCTTACACTGCATAGAGAAGCGCTGCAACACCAGAAGTCTCTCACCTCACAACAAATTGCAGTACCGTGGAAAGAAATGTATACGTTGTGAGATATGTTTTAAAAAATTTTCAAACAAGGGTAATCTATTTCAACATTACCGTATTCACAAAATGGAAGGTTGTAACCAGCAGGAAGGGAAACCATTCAAGTGTGAAGTGTGTTGTAAGCAGTTCTCAACTGCAAGTACTTTGAGACGACATTCCCATATGCATAGTTAAAGGAGACTATTCCATTGAACTTTCTGAAATATTTGTAATGTCTAGTAAAGCAAATTTTTGTTTCCATAACTGCATGCTGTACCTAATGTAGTTGGATGCCAACTTTTCAACATCAGGGTCTACATACATTTAAGAAGGGTTATTAACCTACAACAGTGATTAAAGATGAGATGATAGCATGCTCTCAGATATCCACGTACTGTGAACAGGTGAACGATTTACTGGTCAGTAACTGGATTGTTGAGAGTTAATGATGTGTGGCAGGCTGATATGTGTAAGGCTGGGCTGTTAGTACACAGTGCCTCTTGAGGCTGAGGCTACTACTGAAAAGTTGAAAACATACAAATCACCATGTCCTTATCCTAATAGAAATGATTCAAGTAGGAGTTCAACTGTTATATTCTCAGATCCACAGACTTCTCAGTCCTATTTCAAATAAGGAAGGCTGGCCAAACAGTGGAAGGAGTCTATTACTATACCAACCACAACTGCCAAAACAATGGACTGTAGTTATTATCAAGAAATATCACTGACATCAGGTACACACATATTTTAACTGATATTCATCAGCATGGATTTTGACCTACTACTGATGATATATTCTGAATTAATCAGATACTGTAAAACAAAGGAAAATACATTGGGAAAGTATTCCAGTTATTAATGACTGTAAGAAAGCCTATGGCTCAGAAATGAAGCACTATACAGCACTCTCACTGAATTTGGTATACACATGACACTAGTTAGGCAAGTAAAATATTTGATTTGTGTTTGACCGTGCATCATCAATGTAGGTAAATAATATAGAAAGTCCAACTAGATGCAACAATAACAATTTATTGATCTGCAAGATCAGCTCAACATGAACATGTTTCAGGCAATTTTTTGCCCATCTTCAGAAGCGTAAGACTGAGATTTACAGCATGTGGTATAGTGTCCTGGGCCACGTTGCCGCTCTCCGGACCCCAACCTACTACAAGATCAGGACACTATACCACATGCTTTAAATCTCAGTCTTACACTCCTGAAGATGGGCAAAAAATTGCCCAAAACATGTTCAGGTTGAGCTGACCTTGGAGATCAATAAATCATTATTGTTGCATCTAGTTGGACTTTGTATATTATTTACCTACAAGTAAAATATGTTTAAATGAAACCTGTAGTAAAATCTGTAGAAAGCAATGTTTACAGATTCCTTATTCAGATGGGCCTGAAACAAGTACATGGAATTTAAGCCCTGCTGCATAACTTTGTCTGAGGGTACACTATTAGGAAGAACCAAGAATACCAGTGGTTGGAAATGAATGGGATATATTGTCAGTTTCAAATCTATGCTGACAAGTTAAGCTGTTGGGAAAAATTACAGGTATCATTAAAGAAAAAAAGGCTTCATTACTCATTCCAGGGATCAGCCTATAAATGAACATGGAAAATTCACTTAATGTTATACATATTCCATGTAGTTGTCTTCTACACACCAATGTTATTTTCAACCACTTCATAAAGCTAGTTTTTGTGCTCCAACATGTGTCGGCTACCTACTGTAGCCTTCAGCAGGGAGCTACAATATTATAAAGACACAAGCAGCATATCATATGTCAGTAAATAGTAAACATATGCACATGAGCATTATACAGAAGTCAGTTGATGTACAGTATTACTAAAAATGCAGATTAAAATGCAAGTGAAGTATTAAAACATAAAATGTAAGAGTGCAAAAAAGTCATCTCCAAACATTTTGCAGTATTAGATGTCTCCTGTTTTTGACTGAACAGAGATCCAAGGTTTTGATACACGATGTGTACTCCATGAGTGATCATGCTACACTACTTGGATCATTGATGATTTCAATATATCGGCTACATGAATGTCTGATGTGAGAGTAACACTAGTAACATTTTAAAATAACCAATGTGTTTTACTTTTATAATCAATCATAATTATTAGTAAAGTTAAAAGGTACGGAAAACCATACCCACTAATTTTGCTTTTACTGTCTAAACTATCACGGAGCAAAACAAGAATGTACATATAATAATACAATATATTCACAACATTAATGCATGTGAAGATTATGAAGGATTTGCATATATGTTGTTGACTAAAGTGTCGCCTTACATTAAAAAAAATAATATGTGCTTGAGGGATGCAATCTCACCAAAACGGAGACTTATTGCTACAATGAGATACTTAGCAACAGGCAGAAGCTTCGAGGATATGAAGTTTTCTACGGGAATATCTCCCCAATCATTAGGGAAATCATAATGGAAGCTTGCGCAGTGATAATAAAGGGGTTGAATAACTATATTCAAGTAAGTGTATATTTATTATAAAACTGGTTTCATACATCAAAGTATTTCAGATCAGAAAAACATTAAGAATGTTTGATTATGGCAAAGTATTGTCAAGCTTTATGAACATTAATTACTGATACTTGTATCATCTCTCTCATCATAGGAAAAAGTTTCCAACATATGTTTAGCATTTGCAGGGTTTTAAGTTGTGTTTAGTGAGTACCTCTGTACAGTACTGTTTGAAGACTGTGAATACTCACCAAACAATTCGTTAGTGGACAGAGCCGGTGAAGTACCTGTGGAGAGTATTGGTGAAGTATTTGTGGAGAGAGAAGTCCACCTGGTCAACTTACCCATTTGTGCTTCCACCAATGTTTCTGTTATTACTCGATCGGCAAAAATAAGTTGGTCTTGTGTCAATTTTTTCATTTTCGCAGCGTAACCTTTAGCCATAATCAAAAATTCATCATCCTCTTTCTGCAAATACGATGTTGCTACAGAAATAAGGTGTTCTGCTGAAACAGGAACAGAGGGTTTCTTCAACCTCTTGCAAGGAGGCTGAGTGAAAGTCGCACTTACCTGAAAGGGAAAAAAACATACCTTGTTAACAAATAATGTTTTTCATTGATTATTCATTTTATGCATATGTTTTAAGGATTTCATTTACCTGATTAATTTTTAATTTAACATTTTAATGGTTTCATTCATTTAACAATTTTCATTCAATTTCATTACAATTCAATTCCCATACTGCCTTCAGCCATAAGATATGTGCTCATTCTCTTGGCAGATTGAAAAAATAAACTCCATTCCAACTGACCCATGCATTCTGAATTTCCTGCTATAACAACTGCCAGTAAAAATGTTATCAGACACATTTTAAATGATTAAATTACTTTCAGATTCCATGTGATGAAGAAAAATGGAAAGAGACAGCTGAGCATTTTAACAGATAGTGGCAATTTTGCACTGCTTAGGTGCCGTGGATGGGAAACACGTCCAAATAAAAAACCTCCAGGATCTGGGTCATGGTATTACAACTACAAGGGAATGTTCGGTATAGTCTTACTGGCAACAGTTAACACGAATTATGAAATTCTACTTGCAGAACAAACGGAAGAATTTCTTATGGTGGTGTAATTAGAAACACTTAAGTTTATGAACTTGAATGCGCTCAAGATACCCCTTCCTCACAGCTTCCAAATGGTGATAAGACCGCGCCCTATGTTTTTGTTGGAGATAAAGCATTCCAGTAGCAAGAAAATTTCGTGAAGCCCTACTCACTGTCTGTACTCAATACAGAATGACGCATTTACAATTACCGACGTTCACAGGCAAGGAGGGTTGTAGAGAATTTTTTTGGAATTTTGACATCACATTTTGGAATCTTTAAAAAACCAATCACCCTGTCACCAGAAAAGGCGAATGCTACCGTTTTAGCATGTTGCTGTTTGTGTAATTTTTTAAAGAACAGTTCAAGTGGTTACGCTACCTTGGGAGTATTTCATATGCAACAGACATCGGATACTTTACAATCTGATACCTCGGGAGAAGCGAAAAATGACTTCATTTTACCATTAAAGATCAACAACACTGCTTCGACAAACAACGCCAAACAGATGTGAGACACTTACTGCTGTTATTTCAACAATGAAGGAAAAGTAGTGTGGCAGGAAAATTTTTGTTAGTAACTTATTATACTGTCTATGTTGTATGCTCTTTATGAACATTAATTAATAAACTAATGGTTAATTGGTAAATAAAGTTAATTGATTAACACTTACTGTACACTGATTGTTTTCGTCCTCATCCCCTTCCACTGGTAGTCCACCTACAGTTGACAAACTTTTGTCAGCCGTTTCCTGGTCGACAAGGAACAGCAACTCATTGTAGTACCACAGTGATGGAATGTATAGATTGTCGGCTGAAGTTCCTGATTGTTTGGAGTCATTCACTTTTTTCAATTCCTTCCGAAAAGTTGAACGTAGATTATTAATTTTTTTCACAACACTTTCTCGAGAAGCATCAGGCTCCAACACTTTCAATTTCTCAATAAGGTTGTCATATGCCACTGCCTTTTTGACTCTGTTGCTATAATGCCTATTTTCTGTGTCCCAAAGTTCAGGTAACGATCTGTATGCTTCAATGAACGCAAGGGTCGCCTCTCTTTTATTCATTTTGGAAGGTTGAGTATGATCACTAGAAGCATACATAATGGCTAAGGACCACAAATGGCTCGTGTCAAAGTGAGCTGGCTGATGATATTATCCAGCACAAGATGCAACATGTGAAGTAAAACATTCAAGATACATATTGCAGGTATCTGCTGGAAAATCTTCACATTAGCAAACTTGGATAACTAATATTGAATGGTAGCTTCTTAAATAAAGTTACATCATCTCAGTAAGAAACTTTTAATGCCTAATAATAAGAAACTGACAGTTTGCTTCATACATCAAAAAATCATAACATCCACACAGTCACAAACAAGCAACACAATTTTTCTTACACAACACAAGGAATGTCTGAATTGTTACACCTGGCTTATAAAAAAAGTTTGAAATATCAAAATACTATGTACATGAATAGTAAACTCAAATAAACAGTGTAAAAATAAACTTTATTATTCCCAGATAAACTGGACTGGAATTTTTATAGCTGAACAGGACACTTGCAGCTTTGTACTTGGATTTCTTGAGACACATTAACTTTTCTATGTGGTTATTGTGTATGTATCCTACATCTCCATACACCAATTGCATTTGCTGTTTCACAAAGTAACTTTCATTTATAGACATGACATCAGTGGAAGCATTTTATGGCAAAGAGTGAACTGATTGCATGTGAACACTTGGGGTAGGATTCCATATCCATTGCAAGTTTATGAAATTGTTCATCTTCAAAAAAGAGTTAACCTAGGTGTCCAAATTTGCTATTTAAAAAAATTATGTTCCTTCCATTGACACTTCAACAATGGAAGCTTTTTAGGGCAAACAGTGAACTTGTCCCTTGTGCACACCTGAGACAGGATGCCATTAGTTGCCAAGTTGATAAAACTGCTCAACATCAACATAAAGAACATACATGTTCTGAGGTTCAGTTCCTGATCAGTCCACTCTAGCATATCACAAATTTCTGCAGCCAGTAATGACTTGAGTTTATGCTTCATCTTCTTCCCTTAACAGATAAGATCTAGCCTAATTTCCATTCAATCATTATTTGTTTATTTTTTGTCTGTGGGAACAGAGTTTCTCTTTAGCTACTACCCTCATCATTATCATTATTATTTCCATTTCTTAGGTCTTCCTCACAATAAAACAGCAATGCTCCTCTGCAGGGGCAAGAGATTTAGCTCTTCTCCAAAACATCTGGATCAGACTCACATTTAATTGGTACTGGGGGCTCTTTCATTAGAGGTAACGTAGCTGGAGTGTGAGGCAACCATTGACCTGCATCGAGTGCCGAGGTTAAGAATAAGTGCAGCCATACCCAACTCCCCTGTACACCTTCATGGCCTGTATAGGGTCACCTTTACCTTCAAATTAACAGATCTCTTCCATTATTAGACCAAGTACATCAAGGGCACCTATATCAAATATGTAAAGTAGATATTTAGCTACTGCCTCATCTCTGTCTGATGTTATTAGTCTTAATGGGACCAACTTATTCAAATGTACTTGATGGACCATAATGTACATTAAAATCATCAGCTTGCAAATGCATGCATCTCAAGTCAACCTGGCATATAATCTTTATTTCAGAAAACACCACAGTTATTTACCAAACATTTCTTGTGAGAAGCCAACTTCTTTTGATAATGAACCCAAAACTTCAGAAAGAAAAAATGTTTCTTACGTAACATTTTTAGGTTTTTTCTTCAATAAGATTTTCATCATCTATATACCGGGCTGCTGATAAGTCCTTCGCCCGACCAGGAAGGAAACAAGCTACAGCGACAGAAGATTTCGATATTCATATATCCTATTTATAATCATAATTGGAGGAATATTGGTACTATTTATATATATAACAAGACTAGCATCAAACGAAATATTCTCACCATCAAAC
>JGI24700J35501_10929879_pt1 | contig 10453 bp, 8 predicted proteins | sample TergutTh196P1_FD_35501 | JGI IMG/M metagenome (IMG submission 35501) | reverse complement strand
TGGCAACGGCCGCCGCCGCTGCCAGCGACGCAGAGGGAAATGCGGCTAACATGAAAATCGTAATGATTTCCGACTTTGCCGGCAACACAGGCAGCCCGAAGGCGAACACGCTTGTACTGCCGGCGCACTCCCTTTCGATTGCCAATGTGTTAAACGGCAAAACGGAAAAGCCTTTTCAAACCGACACATTGGGACAGCTTGCGACATTTACAGCCCCGGATGCAAACATTCTTATTGTCGATGACATTGAGACAAACCTGTTCGTGGTAAAGGGCTTGTTAAAACCATACGAGGTGCAGGTAAACATTTGCTCAAGCGGCAAAAAAGCCGTGGAAGCTGTCGAGTGGGATGTTTACGATCTTATCCTTATGGATCACATGATGCCGGACATTGACGGCATAGAAGCTACCAAACTTATACGGCAGTACGACGGCGCCGGCGGGCATTATAAAAGCGTGCCTATCATTGTGTTGACAGCTAACGCTATATCCGGCGTGGAAAATATGTTTATCGAAAACGGTTTCGACGACTTTCTGTTTAAGCCCATCGACATTGCCAAGCTGAATCTTATTTTGGAAAAATGGATTCCCAAAGCCAAGCAGGTAAAGCTGTCCCAGACCGACACCCATGAAAAACCGGAGGAGCCAGAGGGCGATCTCGCCATTCCCGGCTTGAACGTAAAACAGGGCTTGGCCGGCTCCGGCGGCAGTCTTAAAAACTACAAGTTCGTACTTGGCATTTTCCAAAAAGACGCTTTGGAAAAAACAAAGGAGCTTGAAGCCTTTTGGAAGTCCGGGGAAGTGCGGCTATACACAATCGGCGTGCACGCGCTTAAAGGGGCGCTGGCAAATATTGGCGCGGACTCTCTTTCCCAAGCCGCCGCCGCGCTGGAGGCGGCCGGGAACTCCGGCGACTTGCCGTTTATCGAAAAAAACAACGGGGCTTTTTTAGCCGGCCTAGATGCGCTTGCGGCGGACATTGCCGCCGTCTTGAAGCCGGCCGCCCTTGCGCCGGCCGCCGCCCCCGCCCTTCTGTTTGACGAGCTTGCAAGGCTTGCCGCCGCAATAAACGAAATGAACTTTTCCGGCATAGGCGGCTCTGTCGAGGTGCTTAACATCTTTGCCGGCGTAGACGGGGTTCAAGAAATCATCACCCACACGCTGACCGGCAACTATGACGAGGTTGTAAGCCTCATCGAAACCATGCTCCGGGAAAAGCCCCTGCCGGGGGCAAAGCGGGGAATTTTCACCACGGAGGAGGCTACGGAGTAGCACACGGAAACAGGCTTGCTCCCCCGGCCAGCCGCCCGCACGCTAAAACTTCCTGCCTTCGTGTGCGTTTTTTTTCGCAAAAAAAATCGATTTGCGCAGGCCGGACTATTGCATCACCGCTATATATAGTGTATAGTCTTCCTTGTACCGCTATATATTGTGGCATGGCTCCTTTTCAGGCCGCCCGGCGGGCAGATTTTACAAAAGGGTTTTTTAGCAATGAAGATCAAACGTTTTTTCACGGAAAGCGAAGGCGGCCCCTACAAAGGCATTGTTTGGGAGAAACGCAAAAGCGAAATCAAGAATCCAGACGGATCACAGGTGTTTTTAGAAGAGACCGTCATCGTGCCCTCCTTCTGGAGCCAGATCGCATCGGACATAATGGCTCAAAAGTATTTCCGCAAAGCCGGCGTGCCGGCAGACAAAGCCAATCAATGGAAGAAATGGGCTGAAGGCGGCGGCGCGGCCGGCAGTGCGGGCGATGAGTTCCCCCTGCCAGAAGACGGGGCGGAGCATGATGCCCGGCAGGTTTTCCACAGACTGGCCTTTACATGGCTGGACTGGGGCAAAAAACACGGCTACTTTGACAGCGAAGAAGACGAAAAAGCCTTCTACGACGAAACCTGTTATATGCTCGCCTGGCAGATGGCCGCGCCGAACAGCCCCCAGTGGTTCAACACCGGGCTTTACGCCGTTTACGGCATCGACGGGCCGGCGCAGGGGCATTTTTACTTCGACCCGGAAAAAAACGAGCTTGTAAAATCGCAAAGCGCGTACCAAAGGCCTCAGCCCCACGCCTGCTTCATCCTTTCTGTCGAAGACGACCTAGTAAACGAAGGCGGCATCATGGACTTGGTAACAAGAGAGGCGCGGCTTTTCAAATACGGATCGGGCACAGGCTCCAATTTTTCCCGCATACGCAGCCTTAACGAAAGGCTTTCCGGCGGGGGGGTCTCTTCGGGGCTTTTGTCCTTTCTGAAAGTCGTGGACAGATCGGCCTCGGCGATAAAGTCCGGGGGGACAACCCGGCGGGCGGCCAAGATGATAAGCCTTGACGCAGACCATCCCGACGTTGAAAAATACATAAGCTGGAAGGCCGCCGAGGAACACAAGGCCGCCTCTCTTGTTACCGGCTCGCAAATCTTGAAAAAACACGACGAGACCGTAAAAAAAGCCCTCGCCGCCTTTCGCGGCCCAGAGGCCGACAGGCTTAACCCGGAGAAAAACCACGAGCTTGCCGCCGCCCTTCGCGCCGCGCTTGCCGACAAAATCCCCCCGTCTTACGTTTACCAAAAGTTGCGCCGGCTGGAACTTGGCGATGAGGACATCACCGCGCCCGTTTACAGCGTGGCCTGGGACGACGAGGCCTACAACACGGTCTCCGGGCAAAGCTCCAACAACTCGCTGAGGTTAAGCGACGACTTTATGCGGGCGGTGCTTGCCGACGGCGACTGGAACCTTACAAGCCGGACATCGGGCAAAACGGTGAAAACGGTCAAGGCGCGGAAAATCTGGAACGACATAGCGCGTGCAAGCTGGCAGTGCGCAGACCCCGGCCTTCAGTTCCACACGACAATCAACGACTGGCACACCTGCCCCAAGGGGGGGGAGATTCGAGCCTCCAATCCCTGCTCCGAATATATGTTCCTTGACGACACCGCCTGCAACCTCGCCTCGATCAATCTGGCCTCGCTTTACGACCGGGAGGCGAAAAGCTTCAATATAGAAGGCTACCTTCACGCTATCGGGATATGGACTACCATTCTGGAGATTTCCGTGGTCATGGCGCAGTTCCCGGCGCCGCGCATCGCCGAGCTTTCGTATCAGTACAGGACGCTGGGCTTGGGCTACGCAAACTTGGGAACCCTCTTTATGCTGATGGGCCTGCCCTACGATTCCGAAGAAAGCCGCGCGGCGGCGGGCGCGCTTTCCGCCATGCTCTCCGGCGAAGCCTACGCCCAATCCGCCCGCATGGCGCAATCGCTGGGGGCCTTTCCCCGTTACCGCGAAAATGCCGAAAATATGCTGAGGGTGATCCGCAACCACCTGCGTGCGGCGGCGGGTGCGCCGGCGGCCGAGTACGAGGGGCTTTCCACCCCGCCCAAGGGCATCGATGCGGCGCACTGCCCGCCCTATCTTCTGGAAGGGGCAAAGGCCGCGTGGCAACGCGCGCTGGATTTGGGCGGCGAGCACGGCTTTCGCAACGCGCAGGTTACCGCTATCGCCCCCACTGGCACTATCGGCCTTCTTATGGATTGCGACACGACCGGGGTGGAGCCGGACTTTGCCCTTGTCAAGTTCAAAAAACTTGCAGGCGGCGGCTACTTCAAAATCATCAACCAGTCCGTGCCGCAGGCTCTCAAGGTGCTGGGCTACTCGCCCGCCGAAATCGAGGAAATTGTCTTTTACGCCACCGGGCGCAAGACCTTGGCGGGCGCCCCTGCGGTGAACCACGAAAGCCTGGCGGAAAAGGGTTTCCCGGCCGAGGCCATTGCCGCCGCCGAGGAAGCGGTCAAGGCCGCTCTCAGTTTGGAGGGCGTTTTTACCCCCGCCGTTCTGGGCGAGGCCTTTGTCGAGGGTGCGCTCAAAATCCCCCAGTCAACCTGGGCGCTGCCCGGCTTCAGCCTTTTGAGGCACTTGGGCTTCAGCGCGGCCGACATAGAGGAGGCCGAGCTTTATGCCTGCGGCACGATGGGGATCGAGGGCGCGCCGGCGCTCAAAAAAGAGCATTACGCGGTTTTTGACACGGCCACCCCTTCGGGGAAAAACGGCCGGCGCTCCATCCCTTGGGTGGCGCACATTACCATGATGGCCGCCGTCCAGCCCTTCATTTCGGGGGCGATCTCCAAGACGATCAATATGCCGGGCAGCGCGAGTTACGAGGATGTCAAGGGTGCCTCCATGCTGGCATGGAAAAGCGCGGTCAAGGCAATCGCCCTGTACCGCGACGGCTCCAAGCTCTCCCAGCCGCTCTCTTCCTTCCCGCCGGGGACGAATCCGCTTGCGGACGCTGTCATGAAGGTCGAGCGCACGCTCGATGCGCCGCCAGTTTCGGAGCGCCGGGGGAAGAGCGACGAGCGCGGCAAGAGGAAGAGCTTGTCGAACCGCCGCGCCGGCTATACGCAGAAGGCGAAGATTGGCGGGCACTCGATTTTTATCCGCACGGGCGAGTACGATGACGGCAAACTGGGCGAGATTTTCCTTGATATGCACAAGGAGGGCGCGGCCTTCCGCAGTCTTTTGAATAGCTTCGCGATAACGGTTTCGCTGGGTTTGCAGTACGGGGTCCCGCTTGAGGAGTATGTCGATGCTTTCACCTTCAGCCGGTTCGAGCCTAACGGGGCGGTTTCCGGCCACGACTATGTGAAGATGGCGACGAGCGTTATCGACTATATTTTCCGCGATCTTGCGATAAGCTACCTGAAGCGCACGGATTTAGGCCAGATTAAGCCTGAAGACCTGCTTTCCACCGGCACGAAAAGCCCCTCTGCTCGGCCGACGGAGGCTGACGCGGGGGCGGCGGCTCCGTCTGCGGCGGAGGTGCCGGCGGCAAGGGGCGCGTCGGGCGCGGCGCAGGGTGCGGCTCCGGCGGCGGCTCAAAACACGGCTCAAAGCGAGGAGGCGGCGAAAATTGCCGAGGCGCGTATCAAGGGTTTCGAGGGCGACCCCTGCCCGTCTTGCGGCTCTTTTTCGATGGTGCGCAACGGCTCCTGCCTTAAATGCACTTCCTGCGGCGGCACTACCGGCTGCTCTTGATCTTGAGGGACGAGGGGGGCAAGGGGGAACATGGCGGGAAAGATTAAAATTGCGGCGGCGGCCTTCTTGCTTGTTCTGCCGGGCGCGGTTTATGCCGAAGGCGGCGGCCTTAGAAATCATCTTGACGGCTTGGGGCTTTCCGCCGGAAGCCCTCCCCTTGCCGCTCTGGAAGGCTTCGGCTTCGGGGGCTATGCGCGTTTTGAAGGCATTCGCGATGCCGGCGGCGGGGGCTTTGCCGGCTGGGCTTTTGTCGAGGAGCCCTGGGGCGACTTTTTTGTCATGGCCTGGACGGATCGCGGCTCGGCAGAGGCCAGCGCGATTCTTTTTGCCGCGCAGGGCATTTTCGGCACGGCCGAAGGCGGGCGTTACGAGGCCGGTTTTTATTTTACGCAAGGCGGCGGCTGGGATTTTTCATGGAACCCCGAGCCGGGCGAATGGGGCGGCTACTATTTCCCGGCGGGAACCGCGCTTTTCTGGATTTACGCCGATAACAATTAAGAGTGGAGAGAGAAAATGGCAAATAGATTGAAATTGACAGCGGCGGCGGCAACGCTCGCGCTCGCATTGTTTGTGGCTTTGCCGGGGGCGGTTTACGCCCAGGGCTTCGGCAACCGCCTTGACGAATTGGGGTTTTCTATGGCGAATCCGCCTCATGCCGTATTAGGAGCTTTCGGCTTCCTTGTGCATGATTCGTTTGCTCTTGGAATATCTAGGTTCAATAGAATAAGAGATGCTGGCAGCGGTGGCTACCAAGGTTGGACTCTTGACGGAGAAGAATGGGGAGATGCGTTCTTGATTATGGCTTGGACAGGTCGGAGCATGGCTCAGGCTAATATCATTGCGTTTGCAGTGGAAGACATTTTTGGAAGCGTTGAAGAAAGAGGGTATCTGGAAGATGGTGTTCGTTTTTCAGCAGGTTCCCGGTGGGTACTATTTTGGAACCCTACACATAGCAACGGGGACAGTGGCTATTTGCCTGCGGAAACTGTGTTCTTACTTATTTACGCCGATCGCAATTAGAGGATTGATACAGGAGCACAAAAGAGCAAGGAGAAATTATGGCGAAAAAAATTAAATCAGCAGCGGGGGCGCTGGCGGCAACGCTCGCGCTCGCATTGTTTGTGGCTTTGCCGGGGGCGGTTTACGCCCAGGGCTTCGGTCTTAGAAACCAGCTTGGCGAATTGGGGCTTTCCACGGCGGCTCCGCCGGATGCCGTCTTGGAATACTTCGGTTTCGGCGACGACTTTTGGGGTTCTGTAATTTTTGAGGGTATTAGCAATGCGGGCGACGGGGGTTTTGTCGGCTGGGCTGTTGTCGAAGAGGCTTGGGGCGATTTGTACTTTGTCATGGCCTGGACTGGCCGCAACGAGATTCAGGCCGACGATATTGTTTTTGCCGCGCAAAGTGTTTTCGGCATTGCCATTGACCGGAGTTACGAAGACGGTGTCCATTTTACCGAGGGCGGCGGCTGGGATGTGGCCTGGAACCCCTGGCTTATCGAAGAGGGTGGCTACTATCTGCCGGCGGGGACGGTGCTTTTTTGGCTTTCTGCCGATAACGATTAGGGGGGAGTGTGTAAGGGCTGGGGGAAATATGGCGAATAGGGCAAATCGATTGAAACTTGCGGCGCTGGCGGCGGCTCTTGTCCTGGCGGTCTCGCCTGCTGGCTATGGCGAAGGTTGGGACAACCCGGGTTGGGACAGCGGAGGTTGGAACAACCCGGGCCCGCGTAATCATCTTTACTCGACTTTTAGTCTTTCCGCCGCGACTCCGCCGGATGCTGTGTTAAGGGCTTTCGGTTTTGGCGATGTGTTCTGGAGTCCTGTGCGTTTCGGCAGTATTGTCGAGGCCGGCGGCGGGGGCTATCTTGGCTGGACTCTTGCCGGAGAGGGTTGGGGCGATGTGCATCTTGTGATGGCCTGGTCAGAGCGCAGTATTGCGCAGGCCAATGTGATTGTCTTTGCCGCGCATGACATTTTCGGGGGTGTCATGGACAGGTGGTCTTCCGGCGGTATTCATTTCGCTTCCGGCGACGGCTGGACTTTAACCCTGAACTCCCAACGCATTGACGACGGCCACTACTACTGGCCTGCCGGCACTGTCCTGTTATGGATTTCCGCAGGGAATTAGGGGGTAAAGGGCATAAGATTATGACAATATTTCAAAAGTTAGAGACATTCGTTCTTAAAACCTTCAAAACTACGCTGGAAGTGTTTCTAACAGCATTGAAAATGAGTCCGAATGCACAGGGCTATGTAAATGGCTCTATTACAGAGTTGCTTCTAAAGCAGCACTTGGAAAGTTTAAATTACGAAGTAAAACGCATTCGTGAAAAATGGGAGGGTAAAAAACATACAAATCATCACGGCGACTTTTATTTTCGCAAAAACGGCGCAAGCGATTGGTTTGTGCTGGAGGCAAAGGGGGTAAAATCTAATACGGAAGATTGGAACAAACTATATAATTTGCCAAAATTGATAAAGATTCTTTTTGATTATCACGAAATTGTACATTGGATTGACAAAGATAAGGAAATCGAGCCTCAAATAAATGAATGGATTAAAAAGAATCTTCCCGAGCTATTAACTGCGCCTATACTTTATTCCTACGAAGAAATTCACGATTATTTGAAAAATCCCCCAAAAAGAAACGCCAAAACTGTCCGCTATGCAAAAGCTGGCTGTTTACAGCCGTGAAGAAATAGATGCGATGATTGACAACCGGCTAGAATACTTAATGTCAAAAGTAAGAGTTTTAGATACGCACTTTGTTTCAGGTGTCTCTGGGGCAAACGAGCGAACACAAGCCACACCTAGAAAAGACGAATTTAATATCATTTCCATTGATATTGTGCTTCGTTACAATGAGCATAAATTTTTGTTTGCCAATCCAAAGCATTTAGAATCATCAAGTAAGGACAGTAGCCATTTGCAACAAAATTACATTATGGGTTTTGTTTTTCCGCAAACAGACGGTACTTTGACATTAGATTTAACAGATGAATGGTGTGATAATTTTGCAGATGTTTATGCAACTTTATCAAGTGAAGACGCTATCGCTGAAAACGATATGCAAATTGATAATCGAAATATTGTGATGGAATAATGGAAAATTTACTGTTTGACATACCGCTTTCAAAAGAAGATAACCTTTTGCGTAGATTTGAAGAAATTCACGATTATATCTACGCAAACGATGGGCTTTCGCCACAACAAGCTCTTGAAGAATTTGTTAAAATCTTGTTTGCAAAAATATTTGACGAAAACAATAATCTAAATTTGTTTTCGCAAAAACATATTGCGAAGTTGTTTGAAAGAACAAAGCAGAACTTTATAGAGATTTTCGAGCTTGATGAAAAAATTAAACTTTCCGAAAATTCTATCAACTTTATAGTAAGCAAATTGCAAAAAATTTCGCTTGTCGATTCTTCGCAAGATGCCAAGGGGTTGGCATTTCAAAAGTTTATTTCGCATCACGAAAAAGGTCGTCAAGGGCAATTTTTTACACCTGAACCTGTGATTGATTTTTGCGTTGAAATGATGCAGCCAAAAATAAATGAAAAGCTTATTGATCCTGCCTGCGGCAGCGGCGGCTTTTTGATGTCAGCAATAAAATACTTGCAAAAAAACAATCAAAATACCGATATCCAAACTATTATTTCTGAAAGTATTTTTGGACTTGATATAAATAAAAGTATTTTGCGTATTGCTAAAATGAAATTGCTTTTAGAAGCAAATGTAAAAATGAATGTGTCATGTGCGAATTCGCTAGAGAATTTTGAAAACTTGAATGATACATTTGATTTGATTTTGGCAAACCCGCCTTTTGGGGCAAAAATCGCGAGTCCCGGATTTCTGTCTAAATTTGATTTGGGCTACAAATGGGCAAAATATGAAAAAGAGTTTTGTAAAACTAGAGCTTTACAGACGACACAAAATACTGAAATTATGTTTATTGAACGTTGCTTGAAACTCTTGAAAGAGGGCGGCCGGATGGCTATTGTTTTGCCAAATGGAACCTTTGAAAATCCTAGTTTGGAATACTTGCGTTTTTATATCAAGCGCAAATCTAAATTGCTAGCCATTGTAAAATTGCCGCAAGAAACTTTTATCCCGTATGGAACAGGTGTAAAAACGTCAATTTTATTCCTAGAAAAAACTACGCAACATATTGAAGGGCAATGCCGTGTATTTTTTGGAAAAGTAACCAAACTTGGTTATCAAGGTAACAAAAATGGAACCCCGGTTTATAAAAAAGACAAATACGGTCAAATTTTAAAAACAGGAGGCCAGCAGGTTTTAGATGAAGATTTTAGCGAAATAGTGAATCAATATAAACTTTTTCAACAAAAAGAAAAATTAACGCAAAAAAATTCATTTGCAATAAATTACAACGAATTAAGCGTTAGGTTTGATTTTGATTTTTATTCGCCGGAAAACAAAGTTTTTGTAAAAACAATGAAAAACGGTAAAATAATAAAGTTAGGTGAACTTTGCGAAATTGTAAAACTTAAATCGCCTAAACTTAAAAACACAAACCAAATCGTTGAATATGTGGAGTTGTCAGATATTAACACACATTCGTTTGAAATCATAAATTCAACAACTTACTGTGTTCACGAATTGCCGAGCAGGGCAAGCTACGAAATAAAAGAAGGCGATATCATTACAGCCATTGCAGGAAATTCTGTTGGCACAAAGAAACACGCAACAGCTTTTGTTTCAAAAGAATACGAAGGGTGTATTTGCACAAATGGTTTTCGGATTTTAAGAAACTTTAAAATTGAACCCTACTACCTTTTATTTTATTTACGCACCGAAGCATTTTTAAAACAAATGTTTATGTACCGCACAGGTGCAGCAATTCCCAATGTTTCTGATGCAGATTTGGCAAACATTGAAATTTATGTGCCATTTAATGGGGAAAAAGAAATTATAAACGATCAAATCAAAAAAGCATTTCACTTTAAGCGAAAATTTAAGAATCTGTTGGAAAGTATTACCCTCGAAATTAATTGAAAAAAAAGCAAAAGCTCAAACAAGAGGTAACAGGCAGTTCGGCGGGGGCTATCTTGGCTGGACTCTTGCCGGCGAGGGTTGGGGCGATGTGCATCTTGTGATGGCCTGGTCGGAGCGCAGTATTGCGCAGGCCAATGTGATTGTTTTTGCCGCGCACGACATTTTCGGGGGTGTCATGGACAGGTGGTCTTCCGGCGGTATTCATTTCGCTTCCGGCGACGGCTGGACTTTAACCTTGAACTCCCAACGCATTGACGACGGCCACTACTACTGGCCTGCCGGAACTGTCCTGTTATGGATTTCCGCAGGGAATTAGGGAACCACTGATTAACTCGACGCTAATCAGTGGTTCCCCCTGCATTTGCTCATTTCATTGCGCAAAATGCGGGTAAGAACGATGATTAAATC